>ENA-OQNN01000200-OQNN01000200.1-human-gut-metagenome-genome-assembly--contig:-NODE-200-length-73159-cov-5.368578_pt1 | contig 73159 bp, 69 predicted proteins | sample MGYA00242624_ERZ504870 | MGnify/ENA primary metagenome ERZ504870 (study PRJEB26092, sample SAMD00036379) | human gut metagenome | host: Homo sapiens | study: EMG produced TPA metagenomics assembly of... | reverse complement strand
TTTACAGACTGCATTCCGTAAAATGGGCTACCAAGTCAATGGCGAAGGTAGTACACAAATGGATTTAGATGGCATTTCTGCTTTCACCGCTTCCACAACTTTAGAGGATACCAACGACAGCATCACCCAATGGGGCTGCATCGGGCAAGGCGAAACAGTCATCAGCCCACTTCAACTGATGATGTGGGAAAGTGCCATTGCCAACGGCACGGGACAAGTCACCCAGCCATACTTGATTTCCTATCGGCAAGATTTATTCGGAACAGTCAGGGACAAAGCCAAAACCACCTATTCCAATGAAATTTTCTCTGCGGAAACTGCCCAGCAAGTACGGGCAATCATGCGAGAGAACGGTGACTTGGCTCGTTATAGTACCATCAATTATCCCGTTGGCTTAAAGACTGGAACAGCTGAACAGGGCGATGATACAGACAATTCTCTATTAGTTGGCTTCTGCGATGACAGCAATCTTCCGATTGCCTTTTGTATCGAAATCGAAGACTGGAATCAAGACGTGGACACCGTCAATACCAACAACATCGCACGCACCATGCTGAATGCACTCTCTCAATAAAAACCATGCACAGCATTTGACATTTCCGGAAAGATATGCTACAATAACAAGTAGGACTGTTTATTTTTGAAAGGAGCTTTTCCCATGCCTTTTTGTGGAAACTGCGGTCATCCGTTATCGGATACTGACCTTACTTGCCCGAACTGCGGCGAAATTCGACCAAATGCCATTCCAAAGCCGGATTCTATCAACCAAGAACCGACTATCCAAACTCCAGACACCCCAACAGAACCAAATCTCCATCCGGAACAGAGCGATTCCAACGCTACCACTCAACCGGCAGATACTGCGGTTTCGGATAATTATGACCATGTCGCTGCTTATCAAAACAACGCTCAAGCAGATACTCCCGTTGCGAACGATATTCCGAGAGAAGTTCCGCAGCCGGACACTTCCGCCACACAGAATACAACGACGGAAACCCATGCTGCACCGGATTTTTCCGCTTATGGCATCCGCAACAACAACATCCCGAACGGAAACACTGCTAATCAGCAGCAACCAAATTTTTCGGGACAATCTTATCAGCAGTCAACTGCTGGTCAATCCCCTTACACCTACAATGATCCCTACTCGACCCCGAACACGCCACTGACCAACGACAAAAGCAATGGTATGGGGATCGCCTCTTTGATTCTGGGCATCTGTTCCATTGCCATTTGCTGCTGCTATGGTGTTGGTGCGATTCCTGCCATCATTGGCTTGATTCTGGGCATTCTTCAGAATAAGAAAAATGCCAACGGCATCGCAACCGCTGGCATTGTCCTTGGTATCATTGGCATTTTACTCAATGTTGTATGGCTGATTTACATGATAATTTTCCTCTCAGAGGATGGTCTTCAGGACTTTGTCAATGAATTTTCCAGCAACTACGAATACTATGAGGATTCAACCCTTTAAGCATTTTTAAGATCTTTTAAAAAACGCAGTCCACGGTCTGCATGCATTGCAGCATTTCCGGGAACTGCGTTTTTTTCGACAGCAAAGGAGCTGACCATGTATCCAATTCTTTCTCTCTTCGGGCTTTCTCTTGGTACATATGGAATCTGCTGCGTGATTGGCGGAGCATTTGCCATCTGGCTTGCCATTCGCAACGGAAAACGCTTTCAGCAAGACCGGTTCGCCATGCTGGAGGCTTGTGTCTGGGCACTCATTGGCGGATTTCTGGGAGCAAAACTGCTCTATCTTCTGGTTTCGTTCTCCAACATCGTGGAGATGTTCCAGACTTCCGGTTTTAACTGGAACACAATTTCCTCTTTATTAGAGGGCGGATTTGTATTCTATGGCGGATTGCTGGGTGGACTGGCTGCCCTGCTGCTCTATCTGCATCATTTTCAGCTGCCCTATGGGGTCTATCTCAGCAGCATCACGCCTGCCGTTCCGCTTGCCCATGCATTCGGGCGAATCGGCTGTTTCTTTGCAGGTTGCTGTTACGGTATCCCCTATGACCCACCGATTGGCATCTGCCTGAAAAACGCCATCGGGACAGCCCCGACAGACATTCCGCTTTTTCCGGTGCAGCTACTGGAAAGCGGACTGGATTTTCTCCTTGCTGGATTGTTACAGCTTTGCTTCCGGAAACGAACCCGAAAGACCGATGTCATCCCGTTCTATTGCATCGGCTATGCAGGCATTCGTCTTTTCACGGAGCGATTCCGCTATGATTCCGAACGGGGCATTTATTTTGGCTTGGCAACGTCTGAATGGATCAGCCTTGCCCTTGCCATCTGCGGTGTGCTGCTGTTGCTCGTTCCATCTCTCCGCAGAAAAAGGGCATCGCATTCCTAAATTTCCATCATCTCAATAAATTGTCATTGCTCGCTTGTGCATATCTTCGTAAATCTGAAAATATCGTTCCATGGAATAGGTCACATCGCCGTTCAACGGGTCGCACACATAAACCAAATCATTTTCCTTATCATATCCATGCAACAAAACGCAGTGCTCCAAATCGCACCACATGACGGTTCTGCCGTCCTCCGTCGTCCAGCCCTCTTCCTCATATACATCATATAGACCAATTGTAATCCACATCACAACGGGATAACCGCTTGCAATGTAACGGCAAATGGTTTCTTCGCTGCTGCCTGTCAAGTCCAGACCTTGCTTCTCGCTATCCTGTGTCTTTAAATAAGCATCCGCTGTCTTGACCAGAACCGGAGCATAACAGCCGAATCCATCGCTCGCCTGCGGCAAGCCAATGTAGGCATCATCCAATGTGTTCTTGGCAGTGTCATAACTGCACGGCAGAAAATCTTCCGCCATGGTGGTCTTGTCCACATCGAATCCCAGATATTGCAGCAGAGCTGTCAGCGAAGTAACTTCGCAGCCGGTCGGCAACTCCGGACGCTGATAAATCACATCGGCATCCAGAACATGTTCTGCTGGTACTTCTTCGACCAAATCCGGCTTGCGTTCTGTAGTAGTGGTTGTTTGGATGGTCTGCTGGGTCATGGTCACAGTTGTTTCCGCTAAAATGGAAAGTTCTTCGGATTCGTCCTGACTAATTTTCACGGCAACAGATTCCGGCGAGGCTGTGCAGGCACAAAATAAAATCGTTGCTGCCAGTCCGCTGAGCATCAAACCAATGGTATGCTTCATAAAAAATGTCAACCTCCAAAATGGCGGAAAAAAGAACCCGCCCAAAATCAAATAAAAATGGCTGCTCTCGCTCGCAGCTATTCGACAAAATTCATTATACACGGATTGCATCTGTTTTACAAGCCCTTGTGGAGAATGTTCAGAAAATTTCAGATGGATTCTCATAAAAACCGCCCTGTGTGCCAATTCGCATCACAGGGCGGTTGTTTCTTTGTTACAATTGTTTTAAAAAGAATCAGTCTTTCCGCAGCAGGAACTTGGTCAGTCCTACTACATCGAGAACATCGCAGGTTTCATCCTGATTCCAGTCCCAAACGGTGTTATAAGTTGCATCTTCTGCATTTTTAGCCAAAAGATACCGCTTTAACAGCATTGCATCCACAACATTGATCACGCCATCGCCGTTGACATCACCAATCACAACTTCTGTTGTTCCGGTGGTTGTGGTAACAGTGGTTGTGGTTTCAGAGCCAGAATCGGTTGTTGCAGTTGTGGTGGTCGGGGTATCTCCGCCGTTCTTATAGTTCTTCCAATCCGGCAATTCGCTCAAGGTGATGCAATAATCACTCTGATACATTTCTTTCAGCGTTTCCGGATTGTTCTTGTCTGTGCCAGACAGGAAGTTATCCGAACCGTTGTCATACCAGATGCAGAAATACAGCCAGTTTGCCTTTTCAATCTCAATATTTTCCAGACTCGGAACGGTGTCGTTTTCCGGCATGGAAACCAGCTTCTTACCGTTGGTCAGATTTACGAGTGTATAGAACGTGCTGGAGATGGCATCTTCATTCGGGCCACTGGTCTTTCCATCGTGACGGTTATAAACGCAGTTGTACTTGTCATAGCCGACAATATCCACGCAGTCATCGCCCGGATACCACTGCGGAGAAGTCGAGTAGTCATAGCTGTTGTATTCCCAAATCAAGTTATGAATACCGTATTCTTCCGTCAGGGTCGTATACAGCTGCTTCCAGAGTTTCTTGTAAACTTCTGCACCGCTCTTGCCCCACCAGAACCAAGAACCAGAACCGTTGGTATTGGTGTTGCCCTCTGCTTCGTGATACGGACGGAAAATAATCGGCACGCCTGCATCCTGTACCTTTTTCAGTTCTTCTGCCAAGGTCTTGATGGTCAGCATGACATATTCATATTCCTTTGTACCCTCTACAATTGCCTTAGAGGTATCGAAATCGGTTTCATCCGGCTTGTAGGTGCATTTCTGCCAGTCGACTGCATCGCCCAGTTCGTAATTTGCGAAATTCTTCGGAACATTGATGTGCCAGCAAACCGTCGGAATACCGTTCCGTTCCGTTCCCCATTCAATGATTCGTTCAGTTGTCTGGTCATCCCAGCCATAGAGCGGATTATAGTTCATATAGTCAAAGCCACGGATTGCCGGATAATCGCCGAAATTCTTCTTGATGTATTCAAATTCGGTTTCATAGCCCTGCAAATCTGCACCGCTGTAGCCGTTCGGGCTGCTTTCGGTGTGACCGCCGCCATAGATTTCCTGCTGACCGGAGAGCATATGCTTTCCGTAAACATCACAGAGATAATTCATCAAGCCCTGTGTTTCGGAAGTTGCCTTCGAATCGCTCAGCGTCGGGGAAACGCTCAGTTCCGGCAGGTCTGCTTTCTTTACGGTAATCGTATCATAAGCACCATAACCATATCTCGGTAGAATCTGAATCTTATTCGTCCCTTTTTTCAGGCGGTGAATGCCAAAGCTGAAATCTGTCCAAGTGTCGGAATACGGCATCTTCATCATAAATTCCGAACCATTGATGGAGATGGTCTGTTCCCGTCCGTCTTTGTCCAAAATCTGTGCAGAACGAGTGGTGAATTCATACATTCCCTCTTCCGGTGCTTCCACCTCAAAGGTCAATGTTTCACCGGTCAGGTAGCAGAAACCGCTGCCGGAATACCCCGGAAATTGCTGCCCATAAATATCCGTCCAAGTGGTTGCACCGTCCAAATCTTCGCCTTCTGCCTGAAAAATGATGTCCTCATCGGCTGCATCTGCTAAGCTGCCAAACGGCAGAGAAGCTGCCATACCAACAGTCAGAACGCCACTGACTGCCAGTGCGATTCCTTTTCTTACCCATGTATGCATCTTGTGTTCCTCCCATCTAAATATCCATGCCTGTTTTCTTGAACAGGCGTTCCCATAAAACTTACCACCATGATAACATATTTTTGCTGTAAAAGCAAGTTTTACATTCTGTTTTCCACAAAATGCACAGCTTTTCCCCTGCTTTTTTAGTGAATATGCAGAATTTTTACGCCAACGTCATCTGACCGACATCCGGCAAATCCTTTGCCAGTGCTCCGAGTGCCGGCAAGGTTTTCGCCTGATACCGCTTTCGTTCTTCTGCCTGCTCCGCAGTCAGCAATTCCGCAGAGAGAACCACTTGCTTGCCCTTGAGCGTCATCACCTGAACGCCTTGCGTATTACGGGCGGTTTTCGGCAGCAGTTCTTCCGTCTGGAACAGCAATGCCCGATTGCCGCTCGAACGCAACAATACATTCTGTTCTTCTGGAAGCGGCAACGCTGTCACAAGCGGTGACTTATCACTGTATGCATTCGCCAGCTTTTTCCGGTTGGTCTTGGTTGCATAGGATTGCAGCGGTACTTTCGCCACTTTCCCGTTCTCATAGACGAACAGCAGCATGCCGCTGTAGTCATTTGTGAGAATCACAGAAACGACAAATTCCCCTTCATCAAAGCCCAGCTTCGCCGGAATATAGTCGCCCAACAGGCTGGCTTTGCTGTCCTCGAACGCACTCGCTTTCGTCTTATAGACCTGCTGCTGATTCGTGAAAAACAGCAGTTCTATCCGGTTGGTAGTTTCCCAGTGAGCGATGATGCAGTCATCCTCTTTCAGCTTCTGTTCTGCATTCATTCGCAGCGATGCCGGAGAAATCTTCTTGAAATATCCGCTCTCAGAGAGGAACAGATGCACCGGATAATCTGGAATATCCATGGTCGGGTCAGATTCTGCCTGCAAATCCACCTCGCAGAACTGCGTCTTTCTCGGCTGTCCGTATTTCTTTGCAGTTTCTTTCAGTTCCTTGGCAATCACTGCCCGAATCTTCTTCGGGCTTTCGAGGGTCTGCTGTAAGCTGTCAATATCCGTCCGCAGCTGCTCCATTTCCTGTGTCCGGCGGAGAATATACTCCCGATTCAAATGCCGCAGCTTGATTTCTGCCACATATTCCGCCTGAATTTCATCCATGGAAAAGCCCTGCATGAGGTTCGGAACAACTTCGGATTCTTCTTTTGTTTCCCGAACAATACGGATTGCCTCGTCAATATCCAGCAGAATCCGTTCTAAGCCCTCCAAAAGATGCAGCTTTTCCCGTTTCCGCTGCAGGTCATAGACGATTCGCCGCCGAACGCATTCCTCCCGAAATGCAATCCATTCGGTCAGGATTTCTTTCACGCCCATAACACGAGGCTGCCCATGAATCAGAATGTTGAAGTTGCAGGAATAGCTATCTTGCAATGGTGTCATGCGGAACAGTTTCTGCATGACTTTTTCCGGGTCTGCTCCTCGCTTCAAGTCAATGGCAATCTTCAGACCGGAAAGGTCGGTTTCATCCCGCACATAGGAGATTTCCCGCAATTTTCCCTGTTTAATGCCGTCTACGATTTTATCCATAATGGCTTCAATCGTGGTGCTGTACGGAATTTCTGTGACTTCAATACAGCCGCCGGCTTTATCATAGTTCCACTTTGCCCGTACTTTGACGCTGCCCCGTCCGGTTTCGCAGATTTTCCGGAACTCGTCTGCATCTTTCAGCAGGAATCCGCCGCCCGGAAAGTCTGGGCCAAGCAGCGTTTCGGTGACATCCGCCTCTGGATTTTTCAGCAGGGCAATGGTCGTATCACAGACTTCTGTCAGATTAAACGGACAGACATTGCTTGCCATCGAAACCGCAATGCCCACGTTGGCATTCACCAGAACCGATGGGAATGTCGTCGGGAACAGGGTCGGCTCCATCATGGTATTGTCATAGTTCGGGACAAAATCCACGGTATCCTTGTCAATATCCCGAAATAGCTCATTGCAAATCGGCTCTAACTTGACTTCGGTGTATCGGCTGGCAGCGTATGCCATATCTCTGGAATACGCCTTGCCGAAGTTTCCCTTGGAATCCACATAGGGATACAGCAGCGATTCATTGCCCCGTGCCAGCCGCACCATGGTGTCATAAATCGCACTATCGCCGTGCGGATTCAGCCGCATGGTCTGCCCGACTACGTTTGCGGATTTGGTACGTCCGCCGTTCAGCAAGCCCATTTTATACATCGTATACAACAGCTTCCGGTGAGAGGGCTTAAACCCGTCAATCTCCGGCAGAGCACGGCTGATGATGACGCTCATTGCATAGGGCATATAGTTTTTTTCGAGGGTATCGGTAATCCGTTCTTCTTCTACAATTCCAGCCTTTTCGATATAGGCGTTGGGAATTGGTTTGATTTTTGGGGTGGTTGTTCTTTTCTTTGCCAAATCGGACGCTCCTTTTTTGTTCTTCCAGTTCCGACGAACGGTTTATTCTGCCTGTTTCAGCTTGACGGCTGCCCAGCCTTCTTTTTCCCGACAGTCGGTTACCACAAAGCCCTGTGCTTCCATTGCTGCAATGACTTCGTCTTTTCGTTCTACGATAATGCCAGAAATAATCAGCGTGCCTGTCTTTTTCAGAAACTGTGGGAACAGCGGTGCCATCGCTTTCAAGACATCTGCCACAATGTTAGCAGTAATCAAGTCATAACCGCTGCCGATTTCTGCCCGCAACGCTTCATCTGAGAGTACGTTTCCGCAACGTACTGTATAGCTTCCTTCCGGCAGGTGGTTTTCCGCTGCATTTTTCTTTGCAATCCGAACAGCGTTTTCTTCGATGTCCACAGCAAATACTTCCTTTGCTCCGAGCAGCATTCCGCCGATGAACAGAATGCCACTGCCGCAGCCCATATCCAGCATCTTGCTGCCAGCTGCTTCCGATTCCATCAGTTCCAGACACAGACGGGTAGTATGATGCTGTCCCGTTCCAAAGCTGCTTTCCGGGTCGATTTCCAGCACGGTTCTGCCTGCCTCTGGTTCGTCATGCTCCCAGCTTGGACGGATATACAGCTTTTCGCCGACCGGAAACGGCTTGAAATACTGTTTCCAGTTGTTCGCCCAGTCTTCTTCCTTAACGCCCGTCAGAACGGCTTCCAGTCTGCCAAATTTGCCTTCGGTATCGGCTGCTTTTTTCCGCTTCAACAGTTCCTGCACCATTTGCAGCGTTTCTGCACCCTGTGCATCCTCCGGCAGATAGATGGTCACGCAGCTTTCACAGTGTGACAACCCCATTAAATCTTCGTCAATGTAATCCCACTTGCCATCTTTATTCTGCAAAAATTCGTTGAAATCTTCGGCATCCTGAATGGAAAAGCCCCGAATGCCCAAATCCATCAAATCACTGCACAGCAAATCAATGCCGTCTGTGGTGGTATAAATATCTACTTGTGTCCAGTTCATGCGTTCTGCTCCTTTTTGGTTTCTTCTTTTGCTGCTTCGTTTAACAGCTGTGCACGTTCTTCCAATGCTCGTTTCCGCTTCCGTACATTCTCTTCCTGTACCCGTCTGCCATCTGCAATCAACAGCTGCAACGCTGATTCATCCTGCAATTCCAGTGCCGTCCGATATTCAGACAAGTGGGCAATCAGCAATTCCAAGTGATGCAGCAACAGCAACCGGTTATCCATAAACAAGGATGCCCACATTTTTTCGTCCATCGTTGCAACACGGGTCATATCCTGAAAACTACCGCCGGAAAAAGACACCGCATCATCCATGCAGTCATCTTTGACATAGGCACTCGATACGATATGAGCAAGCTGTGAGGTGTAGGCAATCATATCATCATGCCGATGCGGTGTGGTCAGAACCAGTTTTCCGAATCCAATTTCCTTTGCCAGAGCGGAAACCCGTTCCACTGCCTCGTTGCTCGTGCCATAGGTTGGCGTAATGATGAAATTTGCTCCATCGAACAGATTTGGAATGCTGGCATAGTAACCGCTTTTTTCTCTACCTGCCATGGGGTGTGTTCCGACATAATACAGCCCTGCCATCCGGCAAGCGTTTGTAAATTCCAATACCATTTGTCCCTTTAAGCCGCACATATCCATGAGAATCGAGCCTTTTTTCAGGAACGGCAAAGCCTGCTTGATGCAAGGCTGAGCAATCCGGTGATGCAGGCAGACAATGCAAACATCATAAATCCCATCTTCCATTTTTCCGGTACCGTCAATGGCATGGTCTTGTAATGCTTGCTGTAAAACGGATTCATCGACGTCGCAGCCGTATACTTCATATTGCGTTTTGTTTTTCAAGGCTTTGCAGACAGAACCGCCGATGAGCCCCATCCCTACAATTAAAATCTTCATGTTTTTTGCCTCCGATTTTTTTCAATTGTTTTCATTTTAGCACAGATTCTGGATTTTGTAAAGAGTTGGCGGAAAACGCTGCTGAAAATAAAAAGTTTCCAATCCCGAGCCGCAGGCAGATAAAAGTTTTTTGATCCAGCAATTTTTCAAAAATGCTGGCGAGGTGTGGGCGAGCAGCCCACATTTGCGAAGCAAATAGAAACTGCACAATGAAAATAAAACAGGAATCTAAGAGAGAATCGAAAGAATCGCAATTGCCTTTTAAAATAAAAAGGATGCAATTACGAAACAAGGTTTCAGGGGCAATTGCGATTCCCTAGGCAAGCTGGGGATGTGCCCCAGCCTTGCCGAACCGGATTCGGATGGCTTTTCTAAAAGCAGTGTTTCCAACTACGAGCCGCAGGCAAATAAAAGTTTTTTGATCCAGCAATTTTTCAAAAATGCTGGCGAGGTGTGGGCGAGCAGCCCTGATCGCTGCCCGCAGGCAGCGAAATTCCCGTGCCATGCTTTTGGCACACGGAGGGGGTGGTGAGAAAAGCGACAGCTTTTCGAGGCGGGGCGAACAAGACCGCCCCGCTTTGTGAAACCTAAACTGAAAACAAATATCTTGCAACTGTTCCGGAGGAACAGTTGCAACGGAAATCCCTTACAGAAAATCCTGCTCTTAGAGAAACCGTTCTTCAGCATCCGGCAAAAGGGGGTTCCACCCCTGCTTTTGCCTGCCAGCGTGCTGCAATTGCCCCGTTGCCTTGTCCGAATTTGTAACTTGTTTCATAAAAATCATAAAATTGCAAATTTGACAGTTTTAAAGAATGCAATTGCAGCAGGGAAAACAGACTGCAAAATACAATTTGCTTCGCAAACGTGGGCTACTCGCCCACACCTCGCCAACATTTTTGAAAAATTGTTGGATTAAAAAACTTTTATCTGCCTGCGGCTCGTATCTTGCAGCCTCCTCCAAAAATTCGCTTTTCTCCGCTATTTACATTCTTGCTATTGACTTTCCATAAAATATTTCGTACAATGTAGAAAGTGTTTTCTCATCTCAACTACTTTTATCGAGAAACCAAGAAGGAGGAACTACCCATGAACAGCGAAACATTTCGCAAAAACATCAAACAAATTCTCATCCCCGAAGCCGACTTACAAGCAAAAATCAAAGAAGTCGGTGCACAAATCAGCAAGGAATACGACGGAAAACCTCTGCTGCTAGTCAGCATCCTGAATGGTGCATTTGTCTTTATGGCAGACCTCTGCCGTGCCATCACCATTCCCTGTGAAACTGCTTTTATGTGTGCCAAAAGCTACTACAGCGGCACGGTTTCCACAGGCGTTGTAAAAATCACCATGGACTTACAGCAGGACATCAGCAATTATCACGTGATTATTGCTGAAGACATCATTGACACCGGACGCACCTTGAATGATGTCAAGAAAATGTTACTGGCAAGAAATCCACTCTCCCTGAAAATCATCACGCTGCTGGACAAGCCAGACCGCCGTTTAGTCGACCTCAAAGCCGACCTCTCTTTATTTACTATTCCGGATTTGTTTGTTATCGGCTACGGGCTGGACTGCGGAGAACTCTACCGCAATCTTCCCTATATTGCTGAATATGATGAGGAGGGGCAAGCAGAATGATTGAAAAGCTTTTCCACCTCAAAGAAAACAACACCAACATCAAAACAGAATGCATTGCTGGTGTTACCACCTTTATGACGATGGCATATATTCTTGCAGTCAACCCGAACATTTTAAGTGAAACGGGCATGAATCCAACCGCTGTTCTGCTGGCAACCTGTCTGGCATCGTTCCTCGGAACAATGTGTATGGGTCTGATGGCAAACTTGCCGTTCGCCCTCTCTGCTGGCATGGGATTGAATGCATTCTTTGCCTATACCGTTGTTGGCAACATGGGTTACCCATGGCAGGTTGCTCTTCTGGCAGTCTTTATTGAAGGACTTGTCTTTTTAGTGCTCTCGCTGACAAACGTCCGAGAAGCCCTGTTCAATGTCATTCCGATGTCGTTAAAGCAGGCGGTTTCTGTGGGAATTGGCGTTTATATTGCCTTTATCGGACTGCAAAATGCTGGTATTGTCGTCAACAATGATTCCACGTTGGTTTCACTTGTTTCCTTTACGGATGACTTTCACACCTCTGGCATCTGTGCATTGCTGGCAATCATTGGAATCTTCCTGACTGCTGTTCTGTATATCAAAGGTATCAAGGGTTCGATTCTGATTGGTATTTTGGGAACGTGGCTGCTGGGGATTCTCTGCCAGCTGACCGGACTGTATACCGTTGACGCAGAAGCTGGCTATAACAGCCTGATTCCGACCCTTTCCATGACCGACTTCTCAACCCTTGGCGACACATTCGGACAGTGTTTCCATGCAGATTTTGACGGTATCAGCATTGTAAACTTTATTGTTGTTATCTTCTCGTTCTTATTCGTGGACATCTTCGACACACTGGGCACACTGATTGGTGTTTGCAACAAGGCAAACATGCTGGACAAAGACGGCAAGCTGCCGAAAATCAAGCCGGCTCTGCTGGCGGACTCCATCGCAACCACAGCCGGTGCAGTTTTAGGTACTTCTACCACTACTACTTTTGTAGAATCCTCTGCTGGTGTGGCTGCTGGCGGAAGAACAGGGTTCAGTGCTGTCGTAACAGCGATTCTGTTCTTGATTTCGATGTTTTTCGCTCCGATTTTCATTGCGATTCCATCTTTTGCAACCGCTCCGGCTCTGGTAATTGTTGGCTTCCTGATGTTCAGTTCCATCACAGAGATTTCGTTCAAGCAGACCAATTATCTGCATGCGATTCCGGCTTATCTGTGCGTGCTGGCAATGCCATTATTCTATAGCATTTCCGAGGGCATTTCTATCGGCATTATTTCCTTCGTTCTGCTGCATCTCGTTTGCGGTAAGGGCAAGGAAGTAAAACCGCTGCTGTATGTGCTGGCAATGCTGTTCTTATTGAAATATATTTTCCTATAAGCAATTATAGAATCTATCAAACAACGCCCTGCTGTGTGATTACAGCAGGGCGTTTTGTGTTTCTGCAAAAAATACCGTTCTTATGATTGCATACATGCTGGTAAACGCATTCACAGGGTCTGTATCTGTTTCCTGCAAGGTCATTCCCAGTTTCTCTGCAACTCGCCGTGAGGGCAAATTCGTGCTCTTCTGGTAGCAATGGAACGCTGGAAATCCGTTTGCTGCATTTCCATGCGAAACAGGCTCTCGCTGTTATGTTAATTATCGTATGGCGTTTTGTGTATTTGCGAAAAATTCCGCTCTTGTGATTGCATACACGCTGGTAAACGCATTCATAAGGTCTGCATATATCTCCTGCAAGGTCATTCCCAGTTTCTCTGCAACTCGCCGTGAGGGCAAATTCGTGCTCTTCTGGTAGCAATAGAACGCTGGAAAATCCGTCTGCTGCATGCCCCACGCCAAGCAGGCTTTTGCTGCCTCTGTGGCGTATCCCTGCCCCCAGACGGATTTCTTCATATGAAACCCAATCTCCGGCAGACGCTGCCGTGAATCTGCTGCATGGTGATTCCGCAGTCGCCCAGCAATTCCCCTGTTGCTCGCAGGTGCACCGCCCACAAGCCAAATCCATCCGTTCGGTAATTCTCCAGATTCCATGCAATCCAATCCTGCACGTTCTGGCGGTCAAATGGCTTTGGATAGTACCGCATCACTTCCGCATCCGATAAAATCGCAGCCCATGCATCCAAGTCTTGCATCGTCCATTCTCGCAGGAACAGACGTTTTGTTTCTGGTAATGCCTGCATTTGCAACTCCTTTCCTGTTTTCCCGTAAAAAGACAAAAAAAGAACTCTCGAACACTCGAGAGTTCTTTTTGGTGCGGATAAGAGGACTTGAACCTCCACCCCCTTGCGAGGACTAGCACCTGAAGCTAGCGCGTCTGCCGATTCCGCCATATCCGCATATTCAATGCAGGGAAACTTGCTGTTACAAACAAAATACAAGGTTGGTGCGGATAAGAGGACTTGAACCTCCACCCCCTTGCGAGGACTAGCACCTGAAGCTAGCGCGTCTGCCGATTCCGCCATATCCGCATTTTTGTATTTCGTTTGCTGCATTACCGCTGCAACATGATTAATTATAGCACAACTTTTCCCACTTGTCAATCATATTTTTTTACTTTTTTCTTTTTTAAGTATTTTTTTGATTCTAAGCGAATTTTACCGAATTACACCGAAAAAAGCAAAAAATGCAGCGATTCTAATAGAAAAAAAAAAGTACCTGTAAATTCTGCGTTTCGTTTTTCTTGTCTGCTGCATAGAATAAATAGAACCGATTTCCAAAAATCATACAGGAGGAACGTAATTATGCCAAATGTTTTTCTCAGCCCATCCACACAAGAGTGGAATCCCTATGTCAACGGCGGCAGTGAAGAATTTTATATGAACCAAATCGCTGACCGCATGGAACCTTATTTGCGTTCCAGCGGCATTTCCTACACCCGAAACGACCCAAACCGCAATGCAGCCGGAGCGATTGCAGATTCCAACGCTGGCAGCTATGACGTGCATCTTGCCTTACACAGCAATGCTGCACCCGAAAGCCTATCCGGAAAGCTGCGTGGGATTGATATTTACTATGCCCCCGGCAGTCGCTTCAGCCAGATTCTTGCAAACATTCTTGCTGACCGCCTGAAAACCATCTATCCGATTCCCGACCAATGCCGTGCACGACCAACCACAACGCTCGGAGAAGTCATAAAGACCAAAGCCGTGGCAGTCCTCTGTGAACTGGGCTATCACGACAACGAACAGGATGCAAACTGGATTCGCAACAACCTGAACCGCATTGCAATCACGCTCGTGCAGGGGCTGTGTGAGTACTTCGGCATTCCCTTTATCTCTGCTGGACCTGTGCTGTCCGGAACGGTTCAGACGGACGGCAGCGGCTTAAATCTACGGGCATTCCCATCCACAAATGGGCGAATCCTTGCCAGCATTCCAAACGGCACAAAAATTCCGCTCTACGGCAAGACGGGAAACTGGTATGTCACTTCTTACCAGGGGCTGACGGGATACAGCAATGCCGACTACCTCGCAATCTGCTAAACCACCATACAACAATCAAAAGCGGGCAACTCCTGCGAATTTTTGCAGGAACTGCCCGTTTCTGTTTTAATTTGTTTGGGTTTTACTTTGCAGATTCTGCCTGCACGGCAATCGACTTGCCCTCTGCATCTAAAATTTCCGGCTGCTTGCCCTCTGTCACACATTCCTTGGTCACAACGACTTTTTTCGCCTGCTCCAAAGATGATATTCTTTCCATGCACAAAACAAGGCAGTCCCTGCGAACACTTGCAAGAACTGCCTGTATTTGTTTCAATCTGTTTGCATTTTACTTTGCAGATTCTGCCTGCACGGCAATCGGCTTGCCCTCTGCGTCTAGAATTTCCGGCTGCTTGTCCTTGGTGTCTTGGTTGCAGCAACTTTTTCGCCTGCTCCAAAGATAACACGCTTTCCATACGCAAAACGGACAGTCCCTGCGAATGCTTGCAGGAACTGCCCGTTTCTGTTTTAATTTGTTTGGGTTTTACTTTGCAGATTCTGCCTGCACAGCAATTGGCTTGCCCTCTGCATCCAGAATTTCCGGCTGCTTGCCCTCGGTGACACATTCCTTGGTCACAACGACTTTTTTCGCCTGCTCCAAAGATGGCACGTCGTACATGGTTTGTACCAGAATGCCTTCCATGATGGAACGCAGACCTCTTGCACCCGTTTTCCGCTGAATTGCCTTTGCAGCAATTTCTGTCAAGGCTTCCGGTGTGATTTCCAATTCCATGTGGTCGTATCCGAACAGCTTCTGATACTGCTTCACCAGTGCATTTTTCGGCTCGGTCAGAATCCGTACCAATGCTGGTTCGTCCAAATCGTCCAGTGTGGTGATAACCGGCAGTCTGCCGACCAATTCCGGTACTAATCCGAACTTGACCAAATCCTGTGGAATTGCCTGCCGGAAGATATTCGTCATCTCTGCTTTCTTGTTGGAAATCGGTGCACCGAATCCAACAGAAGACGGGGTCATTCGCTTCTGAATCAGCTTTTCCAGCCCGTCAAATGCACCACCGCAGATGAACAGAATATTCTTGGTATTGATGCGGATAAATTCCTGATTCGGATGTTTCCGTCCGCCCTGCGGCGGTACGTTGGAAACCGTTCCTTCGATGATTTTCAGCAATGCCTGCTGAACGCCTTCGCCGCTGACATCTCTGGTCAGAGAAGTATTCTCCGACTTTCTGGAAATCTTGTCGATTTCATCGATGTAAATAATGCCCCGTTCCGCAGCTTCCACGTCAAAATCTGCCGCCTGAATCAGCCGCAGCAGGACGTTTTCCACGTCTTCGCCAACGTATCCGGCTTCGGTAATGGTGGTCGCATCTGCAATTGCAAACGGCACGTCCAAAATCCGTGCGAGGGTCTGTGCTAAGAAGGTCTTTCCGACACCTGTCGGCCCCAGCAGCAACACATTGCTCTTTTGCAGTTCAACATCTTCGCCGTCATCCTGACTCAGAATCCGCTTGTAATGATTATACACGGCTACGCTGAGCGAAATTTTGGCGGCATCCTGTCCAATGACATATTCATCCAGAATCTTCTTCATATCTGCCGGCTTTTTCAGCTGAATCTGTTTTGCAGAAGATTTGGACTTTTTCCCGCTCTTTGCACGGCTCTGCGGGGTTGGGCCATAGAGCATTTCGTAACAATAGCAAACGCACTCGTTACAAATATGCACATCGCCAGCAGACAGCATGCTGTCTACCAAACTTTCCGGCTTTCCGCAGAAGTTGCAGCAGGTTTCTTTTCTTTCTGACATATAGGTATACTCCTTACCGGTTTGTCATCACTTTATCAATCAAACCATATTCCAGTGCTTCCTGTGCATACATATAGTTATCCCGTTCGGTATCCCGTTCAATCGTTTCAATCGGCTTGCCGGTGTTGGCAGCTAAGATTTCATTCATTCTCTGCCGAATCCGTACTAAGTGGTCAGACTGAATCTTGATGTCGGTGCACTGTCCAGACAGTCCGCCGGAAATCAGCGGCTGGTGAATCATGATTTCGCTGTTCGGCAGGGAAATCCGCTTGCCCTTTGCACCGGAAGAAAGCAGGAATGCTCCCATAGAAGCTGCCATGCCGATGCAGATGGTGGAAACGTCACACTTGATATACTGCATCGTGTCATAAATTGCCATACCGGCAGTAATCGAACCGCCCGGGCTGTTGATATACAGAGAAATATCCTTTTCGGAATCCTGACTTTCCAGATACAGCAGCTGTGCAACAACTAAGCTGGCGGTGGCATCGTTGACCTGGTCGCACAGCATAATAATACGGTCGTTCAGCAGACGGGAGAAAATATCATAAGACCGTTCTCCACGGCTGGTCTGTTCTACAACGTAAGGGACTAAATTACTCATCTCTGATTCCTCTCTTTCTTGCTTGTTGGGTTTTGTTACATATCTAAAAAACAACAAAAAACCTGTTTTTTCCCGGATAGCACAGTGGGCGAACTAAAAATGGTTCGCCCGTTGTGTCTATCTGTTGGCGTTCAAAAAACGCACAAATTATTCAGCATCCTTGTCTTCAGCCGGAGCTTCTTCTGTCTTTTCAGCTTCTGCTTCAGCTGGTTCGCTGTTATCTACAACAGCAGAATCCTTAACCAGATCCAGAGCCTTGGTTACCAGCATATCCAGCTTGTATTCTGCAACCGGAATCCGAGCCTTAACATCATCCAGTGTCATGTTGTACTGTTCAGCCAGCTTGGTCAGTTCTGCATCCAGTTCTTCGTCCGCAACTTCCAGACCTTCCAGTTCTGCAATCTTTTCCAGAGCCAGACGAAGCTTTACTTCGTTTTCAGCCCGTTCCAGATAAGTTTCCTTCAGCTGGTCCTTGGTCATGCCAGTGTACTGCAAGTACAGGTCGAGGTCTACGTTCTGACCCTTCAGCTGGTTTGCAAATGCATCCATCATGCTATCTGCACGCTGTTCAAACATACAGTGCGGAATCGGGTCCTGAACCTTGTCAATCAGCTTTGCAACGAGTGCATTTTCAAAGCCAACCTTTGCGGTCTGTTCTGCATTTTCTTCCAGCTTCTTCTTCGCATCAGCCTTCCATTCGTCAACGGTATCGAAATCAGAAATTTCCTTGACGAAATCATCTGTCAGTTCCGGAATTTCTTCCTTGCTGATGGAGTGAATCTTGCACTTGAAGACTGCTTCCTTGCCCGCATAATCGGTCATCTGGTAATCTTCTGGGAATGTAACAGTTACATCGAAATCTTCGTCAATCTTGTGGCCTGCAACCTGTTCTTCAAAGCCCGGAATGAACTGACCGCTGCCCAGCTTCAGCTGGAAGTCTTCGCCCTTGCCGCCTTCAAAAGCAGTGTCGCCAAAGAAACCTTCAAAGTCGAGGGTTACTTCGTCGCCCATTTCTGCTGCACGGTCGTCCACAGAAACCATCTTTGCATTTCTCTTGCAAACATTTTCAGCCTGCTTTGCAACATCTTCATCTGTGATTTCCTTGTCTTCCTTCGGAGCAGTCATGCCCTTGTAGTCAGCGATGTGGATTTCCGGCTTGGTCACGCAAATAATCTTTACGGTCGCACCGTCTTCCTTGCTAACAGAAGTCACTTCTACCTTCGGAGCATCGACCAGATTCAGAGCAGCTTCTGCAATGACACCCGGCATTTCCATATTCAGAATCAGGTTCAGAGCATCTTCAAAGAAAACGCCTTCGCCATATGTTCTTTCACACAGTCTTCTCGGAACTTTGCCCTTCCGGAAACCCGGCAGAGAAATGTTCTTCTTCTGACGCTGATAAACGGCTTCAATTGCCTTTTCAAAAGTTTCTGCATCAACAGTAGCGACCAGTTCGGTCATGTTGACATCTGTTTTTTCAGATGATTTCAAAATCATGATTGTTCGTCCTCCATATTTCTATTTCACCACGCACACTGAAAACGAGCCATGTGCGAATGTTTTCGTTTTATGCACGCTTATTTATTATACCATATTCCGTTTTTTTTGGCTATAGAAATTTTCCACTTCTCTTTTTTGCACAAATCAAACGATTTTTACAGGCTTAAATTGTATATAATCACCAGAGATTAAGTGCATTTTGGTTTCCTCATACACCCCTTCAAAGGCGTATTGATGGGCTTTTCCGTGGATATGCCCATAATAGCACTCTGTAATGGCGTAGCGGTGCAGCACCTCTAAAATCTCATAGTTATAGGAATTTCCATAGATTGGCGGATAGTGCAGGAACACAATGGGCGTAAGCTGTTCGTTCAATGCAGACTGAATGGAAACTTCCAGCCGCTGCACTTCCCGAGCCAGCACTTTTGCATCCGCAGTTTCGCCGTTGATGCTGACCCAGCCTCTTGTTCCGCAGATTCCATATTGCTGAAATGCATAGTGATTGTTGTGCAGGATGTGCAGGCTTTCAAAGCCGTTGTCCGCAAAAAACTGCTGCATTTTCTTCATGGAATTCCACCAGTAATCATGGTTGCCCTTTAAGATAATTTTCTGTCCCGGCAGGGTTTCGAGAAAAGCGAAATCGGCTTTTGCCTGCGGCAGCGTCATGCCCCAAGAGAGGTCGCCTGCCAGCACTACTGTATCTTCCGGCTGAACCATTGCCCGCCAGTGCTGTTCCAGCAGCTGCATATAGTTTTCCCAGCCGTGAAAGATGTCCATCGGCTTTTCCGGCACGCCCAGCGACAGATGCAGGTCACCGATTCCGTATAACTGCATGGCTTATCCTAAGTGCAGCTGCTGCAAAACGAAGCTCTGCAAGTCGTTCTTGTCGATGCAGCTGGTAAAGCGGCGTTCCTTGTTCTTGAGGTCTGCCAGTGCTGCTGGAATCGGCAGGTTCGAGAGTTCGTGCAGCTGGTCAACCATTGCATATTCATCGCCGGAAACCGGTTCTTTTGCGATGGCTTCGAGCACGCTCGGGCTGAACTTATACGGGCTTGCAGTGGATGCAATCAAGGTCTTTGTGGTGTCGCCAGTTGCCTTGCGGTAATCCTGATAAACCTTAACTGCAACAGCAGTATGGGTATCGCAGGTATAGCCATAAGTTTCATAAACCTGATGAATGGTTGCCTTGGTGGCAGCATCATCGCAGAATCCGCCGAAGAAGTCCTTCTGGAGAGCAGTCTTAACGGCATCGGTCACTTCATAAGTACCGGTTTCAGACAGAGCGGTAAACCATTCCCGAATCTGTGCATCGTCTTCGCCGGTCAGCAGGTACAGCAGCCGTTCCAGATTGCTGGAAATCAGAATGTCCATAGACGGCGAGCAAGTCGCATAGAATTCCCGATTCCGGTTGTAAACGCCGGTGTTGATGAAATCGGTCAGAACCTTGTTGATGTTGGATGCACAAATCAGCTTGCCGAGCGGCACGCCCATTTGCTTTGCATAGTAAGCAGCGAGGATGTTGCCGAAGTTACCAGTCGGAACAACGACGTTCAGGGTTTCACCCATCTGCAATTCGCCCTGCTGTACCAGTGTCACATAAGAGGACACATAGTAAACAATCTGCGGAACGAGCCGTCCCCAGTTGATGGAATTGGCACTGGAGAACCGCATATTTCCGGCAGCCAGTTCTTCCTTGACGGTCTTGTCGGTGAAGATTTTCTTAACACCGCTCTGGCAGTCGTCAAAGTTGCCCTTTACGGCACACACGTTGACATTGCTGCCTTCCTGTGTTACCATTTGCCGCTTCTGCATATCGCTGACACCATCTTCCGGATAGAAGACCATGATTTCTGTGCCTTCTACATCCTTGAAGCCTTCAAGAGCAGCCTTGCCGGTGTCGCCGGAAGTTGCAACCAGAATGACAATTTTTTCTTTCAGTTGCAGCTTCTTCATGGCTGTGGTCAGGAAATACGGCAGAATCTGCAATGCCATATCCTTGAATGCACAGGTTGGGCCATGCCACAGTTCGAGCATGTAAGTGCCTTCAAAGAGGTGTGCAATTTCTGCGATATTTTCTGTTTCAAACCGCTTGGTGTTATAAGCACTTTCGGTGCAGTAAACCAATTCTGCTTCGGTGAAATCGGTCAGATAACGAGAAAATACAAATGCTGCCCGCTGTGCATAGGTCTTATCTGCCAGAGCAGCCAGTTCTTCCTTGGTAATCGACGGAATCTGTTCCGGTACGAACAGACCGCCATCAGCAGAAATCCCCTGCGAAATCGCAACGGCACTTTCTACCCGTACGCTGCTATCTCTTGTACTTTTATAATACATAACAACCACCCTTTTCCTATCTTATCGCATCCAGCCCACTGGCATCGAATGCGTTTTCTATGTATTCTATGGAAACAATCTGTCCCCGTTCTGTCATCACAGCTGCGGCATCATAGCGAGGCTGCAACGCCCAGTCTGGATTCTCTGCTGCACAGTATTGCAAAGAGGCTTTCACAATGCGAAGTTGCTGCTGCGGAGAGAGATACTCCAATGGGAAGCCCTCACTCTGTCTGCGACTCTTGACCTCCACAAAGGCAAGAATTTCGTCCTTTTGTGCAATGATGTCAATTTCTCCGCCCCGTATCCGGTAATTGCGTTTCCGAATCGTGTAACCACGCTGAAGCAGATACTGGCAGACGGCAGTTTCCCCACGCCGTCCGGCTTCACTTGGTGTCATGGTCTTGCAACAGCTTTCTCAGGAATGCCTTTCGGTGCACGGGAGAAGCCCCGTACTGCAAAATTGCCGCACAGTGTGCCTTTGTCCCATAGCCCTTGTGCTGGGCAAAGCCATACTGCGGATACTGTCGGTCGAGTTCCAACAAATAGTGGTCTCTCGCCACCTTTGCCAGAATCGAAGCGGCTGCAATCGTTGCAGAATGGGCATCGCCTTTCACCACGGTTTCTGCGGAAACAGAAAGCTCCGGCATCCGATTCCCGTCAATCAAGACGTGATTCGGCTGTACCGACAAGCCAGCAACCGCACGCTGCATAGCAAGCATCGTTGCCCCTAAGATATTATAGGCTTCGATTTCTGCCACGCTTGCTGTGGCGATGCAATAGGCAATTGCCTGCTCCTGAATCTGTGGAAATAACAATTCCCGTTTTTTCTCTGAGAGTTTCTTGCTGTCGTTCAGCCCCTCCGGCAGGTGTTCCGGCGAGAGAATGACCGCTGCTGCATAGACATCCCCAGCGAGTGGGCCTCTTCCGGCTTCGTCCACGCCGCAGAGCAATGGAAATTGCTGCCGTTTTTCGGCATCATAGCCGTATAAATCAAACTGTGGTACTGCTGTTCGAGCCATTGTCACGCCTCCGGTAATTCCAGCGTGAGCCGTCCCAACGTACCACTGCGGAATTCATCTAAAACGGTAATAGCTGCCCGTTCATAGTTGACTTCGCCGCCAGAAATCAGCATTCCCCGTTTTTTGCCGAGCTGTTCCAGCAGCTGTAACCCGCTGTCCGCATCGGAAACCTGCATTTTATAACGAGCTTCCAGTGCTTTCGGGTATCGCTCCGCCAAGAATTCCAGCAAGAGCATTGCCAGACTTTCCAAGTCCATAATATCATCTTTAATCGCACCGGTAAAGGCAAGCCGCTTTGCAACTTCCTGATCGTCGAACTTCGGCCAGAGAACCCCCGGCATATCCAGCAATTCCATCTGGTCGCCGATTTTCACCCATTGTTTCGTACGGGTGACACCCGGACGGTCTTCCACCTTTGCCTTTTTGGACTGTGCCATGCGATTGATGAATGAAGATTTTCCAACGTTTGGAATTCCGACAATCATCAGGCGAATCGGTGCACCGACAATGCCGGCTTTTGCCCGTTTTTCCATCAGCGGTTTCAGCAGCTGGTTGCGTACCATCGGGATAAATTGCTTGATGCCCTTTCCGGTCTTGCAGTCCAGCGGCAGGGCAAGCAGATTTTGCTTCTGGTAGTACTGCACCCAACGAGCTGTGGCGTTTGGGTCTGCCATATCTGCCTTGTTCAGGAGCAGCATGCGAGGTTTTTCCTTCACCAAACGCTGCATTTCCGGATTCTGGCTGCTGCTGGGGATTCTGGCATCCAGAATTTCTACCACAGCATCCACCAAAGACAGATTCGCCGCAATCATCCGGCGTGTTTTTGTCATATGTCCGGGAAACCATTGAATCGTTCCCATCTGAATTTCAGACATACTGCCTCCTGTTCTCAGTCATAAATCCCGCCAAATTTGGAAATCGGTGCAAATCGCAGGATTGCTTTTCCCATAATCTGGTCTTTTGCAACCAGACCGACCATCGGGTAACGGCTATCTGAAGAGTGCTGCCGATTGTCCCCCATGACGAAATAATAGCCGTCCGGAATGGTAATCGGATAGGAAAACGCACCTTCGTCGTTGAGCGTCAGATTGTTGATATACGGTTCATCTAAAACTGTGCCGTCAATGGTAACTGTACCATCATCAAAATTGATGTCGAGCGTTTCGCCGCCCACGGCAATGATTCGCTTAATCAAACGCTTTTCTGTGGTGACTGTGGAAAGTCCCTGTCCCTCGACCAAATCGCCGTTTTCATCGAATGTATGAGAGGCATCGTTGTCAATGATGACAATATCGCCCCGTTCCGGCGTATAGAACAAATCGGTCATAAACAACTTGTCCTGGTCTTGCAGGGTCGATTCCATGGAATGTCCTTCTACGGTAACGGGTCTTAATACATAGGCAAACAGCATAATGACGCAAAAGATGGAAATCAAAACGGCTTCGAGCATGTCTGCGGCATCTTTCCAGAACGTTCCTTTTTCCTCTTTTTTGGTTGTTTCTTCTGTGTTTGGTTCCATTTTTCCGCCCTCATTTCCGTTGCTTGCGTTTCTGGTGCAAGTATTTGCAGTTTCATCTACCTACACATAATAAAAAAAGGGCACATACGTCCCCTTTTTCTTTGTGCAGGAAACAGGCAGACAAAAACGGGAAAAGCCGTCCCTGTCTGGTTTCGCCTGCTCACTGGTTTTTTAGCCGATCTGTTCCTTAACCTTTGCAGCCTTGCCGACACGGTCACGCAGATAGTACAGCTTTGCTCTGCGAACTTTACCTCTCCGGATGACTTCAACCTTGTCTACAACTGGAGAGTGCAGCGGGAATACACGTTCCATACCGCAGCCATAAGCAACTCTTCTTACAGTAAAGGTTTCGTGGATGCCGCCGTGCTTCTTTGCGATAACGGTTCCTTCAAAAACCTGGATACGGCTCTTGTCGCCTTCCTTAATTCTAACGTGTACCTTTACGGTGTCGCCGACACTAAAAGCCGGAACTTCCTGCTTCAAGCTGGCATTGCTGATCATTTTTAATGCGTCCATGATGGTTCCTCCTATTTTTTCAGACATTCATAACGGTGCCTGTCGGTATTGCGGCAGACTGAACGGGTAAAAAATAAAAAAGTGTCCGGAAACCGTTCCCGTCAGCGGACTGTCCGATTGAATGTCGTTTTTTTGGCATTCACCTCGCCTGTCACTTCCGGAACAGACAGGCGGATTTTTTTCATGCTTGTCTATCATACCACACTTTTTTGAAAAATGCAAGGGTTTTTGCAAAATTTTTTTCCAGCCGCATGATTTTTTCTATTTTTGCATTTGGAAACGCTGTTGGCTGCAAAAAATGAGCCATCTATTCGAGATTTTGTTTCCAATTACGAACCGCAGGCAAACAAAAAGTTTTTCGGTGCAGCAGTTTTTCAAAAATGCTGCCGAGGTGTGGGCGAGCAGCCCACATTTGCGGAGCAAATTTAATTTTGTAGTCTGGTTTTCCTGCTGCAATTGCCTGCGGCTCGAAATTTGCAGCCTATCTCATAAAAATTCCGTTTGTTCTGCTGTACATAGCTGCGTTCGGCAAATCTGTACCTGTTCCGCTGACACACCTGCGAACGATGTAAACGCTGTTACAATCAAGTTCGGATTGACGCTCTCCGGCTGTCCGACCGACAGCATCCACTCCAGCACCAACGCCCCTGCAATCACCTGCTCCGCCTGACAGTCAATCTGCGGCAGCAAGTCCACCGTCCGCATTCCACGTTTTGACTTCTTTTCCACCAGAACTTCTGGCTGCTGCAAGAACGCATGCCACTGCTCGAAAAGCTGTTCCGGCTGCTCGCTCGGAATGGTCACCCGATAGCGAACATATGCCAATTCTCCCATTTTATGAACAGGCTGATAAACTTGCAGGAGTTTCATGCCCTCTGGCAGGGATGCTTGTAAGCAAGTTCTGGCTGCTTCTGGTTCAACTGGCTCTGCAAATCGAATTTCTAAGACTTCTCCAATGCTTTCCATGCCCAGCGGCAGGGCTGTAGCAAAAACTGCTTCCATGTGCGGATGAAAGCCGTTGGTGTAGTGTACGGGCAGTCCGGAACGCCGAATGGCACGTTGCACACAGCGGACAAAATCCAGATGGGAAATATATTTTGCTCTTCCGGTTTTTGCAACCCGAAAGCGTAACTTTTCAAATTTTTCGCTCATACAATCTCCTCCTTTCTGCAATATAAAATAAAAATCAAAGTATGTCATAAAATCCGAGCCGCAGGCAACTGAAAGTTTTTCGGTGCAGCAGTTTTTCAAAAATGCTGCCGAGGTGTGGGCGAGCAGCCCACATTTGCGGAGCAAATCAAACTGTACAATCAAATGCAACAAAAATCTAAGAGAGAATCGAAAAGAATCGCAATTGCCTTAAAAATTGAAAGGTTGTAATGAGATACAAGGTTTCAGGGGCAATTGCGATTCCCAAGGCAAGCTGGGGATGTGCCCCAGCCTTGCCGAACCGGATTCAGATGGTTTCTCTAAGAATCACAATTCCTAACCAAAAACCGCAGGCAAACAAAAAGTTTTTTGATCCAGCAATTTTTCAAAAATGCTGGCGAGGTTCAGGGCGAGTAGCCCACATTTGCGAAACAAATGAAATTTTGCAATCTGGCTTCCCTGCTGCAATTGCATTTTTTTAAAACTTCCCAATTCGGAATTAGCTGCTCTTAGAGAAACCAATCGCATCCGGTTCGGCAGAAACGCTTCGCTGTCTGCCTCTGTGCTGTTCGCCGGTGTTGCGTTGTCCGAATTGCCTATGAATCTTTCTTAGATTTTTGTTTTTCTGAATTTTTTATGTTTTCAAGATGGCGAACAGCAGTTTCACATATTTCTCTTAGATTCCAATTTCCTCTAATCAATACCTCTGTTAAGGGGGACAGCTTGTCCCCCTTAACAATCCCTCTCCGCCAAGCTGAGCCAGCTTGACCGCTTTTGCCTGCGGCTCGTAATTTGCAACCTATCTCAAAAACAGGATCTTCCAACTGCTCGACTGATGCCACAGCCGGAACATTGTTTTCGGCAATGCGGTGTTGTCTTCGCTTGTTTCGCCCGCTCATATTCTCGCAGGAAAAACGACTTATCTACCAGATAATCTAAATGCTCCCACGGCAAAAGTTCCGTTGCAGGTCGTTCCCGATTCGCATAAAATGCCGGATCCAGCCCACATTCTGCAAAAGCTTTCTCCCAGTTCTCCCAACAAAAACGGTCGCTCCAGCTATCAAATCGGCTGCCATTCTCCCATGCTTTCCGAATCACAGCACTTAATCGCCGGTCACCTCTCGCCAACACCGCCTCCAGCAGGCTGACCAATTGGTCATTCCAGCTGACCCGAATGCGTTTCTTGTGTTTCAGCGGAATACTGCGAATCAAATGTTGCTGCTTCTCAGCGACCTGCTCTCTCGTTGCCTGCGGAACAAACATAAATGGTGTATGGGGTTTTGGAACAAAAGTTGCCACACTGATGGAAATTTCCACGCCTTTTCCCTTTGGACGGTTCGGCTGTTCAAAATACAGATTGATGATTTTTTCCGCTAACTGAGCAATCCCTGCAATATCGTCCAGCGTTTCTGTTGGCAAGCCCATCATAAAATACAGCTTTACATGATAATACCCATTGGAAAAGGCAATCTGTGCTGCCCGTAAAATCTCTTCTTCGGTCACATTTTTATTGATGACATCTCGTAATCGCTGTGTTCCTGCTTCGGGAGCAAACGTCAGACCACTTTTCCGGATGCGTTTTACTTTCTCCAAGAAATCTTCAGAAAAGTTGTCCACTCGCAAAGACGGCAGACTCATTGTAATCTTTCGTTCCTCCGTATAACAGAGCAATTCTGTCAGAATGGCTTCCAACTGGTCGTGGTCGCTGGTACTCAAAGACGACAGGGAAAGTTCGTCATAACCCGTATTCCGGCAGAGCTGCTCTGCCTGCCGACAGACAACCTCCGCTGGTTTCTCCCGAAATGGACGATAGATAAACCCAGCCTGACAGAATCGACAGCCCCGAATACAGCCCCGCAGGACTTCTTCCACGGCTCGGTCATGCACAATTTCTGTAAATGGAACAACAAATTGCTCTGGATAATAGACATTTCCCATATCGGAAATAATGCGTTTCCGGACTTTCTCCGGTGCACCATGTTTTGGTGTGACAGCTGCAACCGTTCCATCTTCATGATAAGAAACATCATAAAAAGACGGCACATAAACGCCTTCAATCTTGACGACTTCTTTCAAGAATGTCTGCTTGTCCGCACCTTGCTGCTTCATGCGGTCATAGAGAGCAAACACTTCCATGTTGACTTCTTCGCCCTCGCCCAAGATGAAAAAGTCAAAGAAATCCGCAATCGGTTCTGGATTACAAACGCAAGGTCCTCCGGCAAAAACAAGGGGTGTTAAGGCATTGCCCCGATCTGCCGCCAGCAGCGGAATGCCTGCCAAGTGCAGCATATTCAAAATATTGGTATATGCCATTTCATATTGCAAGGTAAAACCGATAAGGTCAAAGTCTGCCACAGGCTCTAAACTTTCCAGTGTATACAGGGGAATCTGATGTTCCAGCATCAATTGTTCCATATCCGTATCTGGGCAGAAAACCCGTTCACAGGCATAATTTGGCTGAGCATTCGTCAAGCCGTACAGAATTTTCATGCCCAAGTGGCTCATGCCGATTTCATAAGTATCCGGAAAGCAGAATGCAAACCGAACAGAAACAGTGTTGGGGTCTTTGCGAATACTGCCCATTTCTCCGCCGATATATTGGGCTGGCTTTTGTACTTTTAATAATAACGGTTCTATTTTTGATAAAAGATTGATGAGAATCGCTCCTTTCTTATTTGTATAATGTAAGGTGTGTTCTGTAAAACGAGCCGCAGGCAAACAAAAAGTTTTTTGATCCAGCAGTTTTTCAAAAATGCTGGCGAGGTTCAGGGCGAGTAGCCCACATTTGCGAAGCAAATAAAACTGAATGGAGATGTGCCCCAGCCTTGCCGAACTGGATTCGAGTGGTTTCCCTAAAAGTAAGGTTTCCAATCACGAGCCGCAGGCAACTAAAAGTTTTTTGATCCAGCAATTTTTCAAAAATGCTGGCGAGGTGTGGGCGAGCAGCCCACATTTGCGAAGCAAATCATTCTGCAGTCTGTTTTTCCTGCTGCAATTGCATTTTTGAAACTGTCTAATTCGCAATTTTATGGTTTATAAGAAATAAGTTGCAAATTCGGACAAGGCAACGGGGCAATTGCAGCACGCTGGCAGGCAAAAGCAGGGGTGGAACCCCCTTTTGCCGGACGGGAAAGACCGTTTTTCCTAAGAACCATGATTGCCAACCACGAGCCGCAGGCAAACAAAAAGTTTTTTGATCCAGCAATTTTTCAAAAATGCTGGCGAGGTGTGGGCGAGCAGCCCACATTTGCGAAGCAAATCATTCTGCAATCTGTTTTCCCTGCTGCAATTGCAATTTTTGAAACTTCCCAATTCGGAATTAGCTGCTCTTATGAAACAAGTTACAAATTCAGACAAGGCAACGGGGCAATTGCAGCACGCTGGCAGGCAAAAGCAGGGGTGGAACCCCCTTTTGCCGGACGGGAAAGACCGTTTTATCTAAGGAAGTTGCTCTTAGGAAAACCAATTGCGTACGGTTCGGCAGAATCGCTTTGCTGTCTGCCTGTGTGCTGTTCGCCGGTGGTTGTGTTTTCCTGAATTGCTTATGAATCTTTCTTAGATTACAATTTGCAGGAAGTTTCTTTGTTTTTAAGATGGCGAACAGCAAATTGCTTATTTCTCTTAGATTTCAATTTCCTCTAATCAATACCTTTGTTAGGGAGGACAGCTTGACCGCAGTTGCCTGCGGCTCATAGTTTGCAGCCACTCTCGATACTATTTCGTCAGCAATTCTGTTAATAACAGACTGCCCAAAAAGCAATAATATGTGATATTCGTAATGCCAGCAACATCACCCCAGCACAATCCCCCCACTGCTATCAGAACACAAACTCCTCGCAAAACCCATTCGCCCTGCTCCGGCAGCCAGAGCCGCAAAAATGCCCCTCCATCCAACTGCTGAAACGGCAACAAATTCAGCAGTCCTGTTCCCAGCTGCATAGCAACTGCTGCCCCTCGCACACCACAGAGCCACAACACCCCAGCAAAGAGCAGATTACAGAACGGCCCTGCCAGCAGCACAAGGGCGTCCTGCCAAAGCGGATACAGACAGCTTTCTGGTTGAATTTGAATCCCGACCCCATAGCAGGTAATCTGCCGGACAGGCTGCCGCAACAGTCCCATCATAACAAGATGTCCACTCTCATGCAGCAAGCATGCTCCAAAGGCAAACTGCCGCAAGGCAGAATCCGAACAGGCAAACAGCCACGCTAAAATTGCCAGAAACGGCACGGTAATTCGTACGGTCACGCTGCCAATCCGCAGACAAAACATTTAGTGCACCCAAAATTCCAGCCGTTCCAACAGCTGTGCAAGCAATGGCTCTGCCGGAGCTTGGAAATGTGTCTGATAGAGCTGTAATAATGCAGTCTGATAAGATGCATTCACCCACCGCAGAGAAAACACAGCTGCCGCCAGAATTCCCGTCAACAACAACTGCATACCCATGCAATCACCATTGTGTTTCTTCTTTTTAGTATGGGGTGTTGGGTCAGTCACAATCACAGGTTCTTGCGGTGTGGAAATAGATTCTGGTTCTGATACCGGAAACATCGGCTGTGTTGAATCTTCCATAATAACACGCTCCTCTTTTTTGATATAAATATGCAAGGGGAACGTGGGATATGTAGACTATTTCAATGGTAAACCATCCGCTGTTTTAAATGAGCCTTTCGATAACGCATATAAATCACAAATCGTTCCAATATAAAAACCGCCAGCAGTCAAAAAGTACAGAATCCCTGACACATATTTTCCCACATACAGCCGATGCAGTCCTGCCAGACCAAAAAGCCCCAACACACACAGCAAAATAGCCAGAAACCGATTCTTTCGCAGAGATTGCAGCTGTTCTTTTGCTCCGGTAGAAATCACCACTTTTGGAATCTCGAATTCATAGGTTTTCTGCTTAAACTTTACTTTTACCGTGTCATCCTCTTCCGGCTTGGGGGTCGGTGCTCCGCAGTAAGGGCAATCTGCTTCTTTATATTCATCGTAGACCGCACCGCAATACTTACATTCCATTTTCTGATACTCCTATTATTTATTATTCTCACTTACAAAATACGGTCGCAGCACAGATGCCATCTGATTGATTGGCATGGATTGCAGCCAGATATGTCCAGGGCCAGTTACCTTTGTATTGAATAAACCCTCTCCGCCAAATAATACATTTCCAATTCCGCTAACCTTTTCGATTTCAAGCTTTACCGTCGCATCCATCGCCGCCAAATAGCCATTATCCAGCAACATGGACTGTCCTGCCTGCAACTCATACTCGACAACGCTGCCATCAATCTCCAGAAATACGATACCATTTCCAAGAAATTGCTGCATAATAAAGCCTTCTCCGCCGAACAGCCCTGAGCCAAACCGCTTTTGAAAAAACAACTTCATATCCACGCTGGATTCCATTGCTAAGAATGCGTGTTTCTGGGCAACAATAGAACGAGATGCAGAAATCGGAATTGCCAGAATTTCTCCCGGAAAGCTGGAGGCAAACGCAATCAGTCCCGTTCCGCCCCGTGCCGTATAGATATTCTGAAACATGGATTCTCCGGTAAAGATACGAGAAAATGCTTTCCCAATTCCACCGCCAGCATTGGTCTGCATTTCCATGTTGGGCGACATCCAACTCATAGCACCTTTTTCCGTTTTGATAGATTCCCCGTTTTGCAGCGTACAAACAACAACCGGCATAGAGCCGCCTTTGATTTCATATTGCATAAGTTTCATCCTCCTGTTTTGATTTTCACTCTTTTGTGCAGGCGTTTCTATCAAAATCATACCATAATGCCTGTAAAAAAGCAAGTCTTTTCTCTTCTGCTTGACTGTCTTTCCTGCGTGTGCTATAATCATACCGCATCAAATAGAAATAGAGATTGGCTGTAGGATTCGAGCCGCAGGCAACCGAAAAGTTTTTCGGTGCAGCAGTTTTTCAAAAATGCTGCCGAGGTGTGGGCGAGTAGCCCACATTTGCGAAGCAAATTGTATTTTGCAGCAAGTTTTTTCTGATGCAATTGCATTTTTTAAAACTTGCCAATTCGCAATTGATTATCTTTATGAAGTAAGTTACAAATTCGGACAAGGCAACGGGGCAATTGCAGCACGCTGGCAGGCAAAAGCAGGGGTGGAACCCCCTTTTGCCGGATGCTGAAAATCGTTTTCTCTAAGAAGAATTGCTCTTAGGAAAACCGTTTGCGTACGGTTCGGCAGAATCGCTTTGCTGTCTGCCTGTGTGCTGTTCGTCGATGGGTACGTCGTCCGAATTTCTCACGAATCTTTCTTAGGTAATCGTTCTCATGAATTTTTTGCGTTTTCAAGATGGCGAACAGCATTTTCACATATTTTTCTTAGATTTCAATTTTCTCTAATCAATACCTCTGTTAGGGAGGACAGCTTGTCCTCCTATTTAGAGGATGCCCTTCCCTTTTGTCCCTTCGGGACATTTCCCCACACTGTGGGGAATCACCCTTCTCCGCCGAGCTGAGCCAGCTTGACCGCAGTTGCCTGCGGCTCGTATCCTGCAACCATATTGTATCAAAAACCACACCAGCAAAACAGAAAGTAGATGACATCTTATGACAACCAAAAATCAAGACGAACTCTTCGGTACTGCCCCCATCAGACGCATTCTCCTGAAAACTGCTCCGCCCGTTATGCTGGCACAGTTGATTCAGGCACTTTACAACATCGTTGACAGCTTTTTCGTGGGCAAGTACTCGACCGATGCCCTTACAGCCTTGACTGTCATTTATCCTCTTCAACTGATTATCATCGCCCTTGCAGTCGGGATAGGCGTTGGAACAAATACCTACATGGCTCGCAAATACGCCCTCAACCAGCCCAAAAAAGCAGATGCTGCCGCTGGTACGGGCATGGTGCTGGCAGTGGTCATGTGGGCAGTGCTTGCCATTGTATCAGTTTGCATCATGCAACCCTATGTCAAGACTTCCGCCTCTTCTCCAGCAGCCATTGACGCTGCTGTAACCTATGGCATTATTGTTAGCGTGGGCAGCCTTGGTTCATTCTTAGAAGGCAACTGGACAAAAGTCCATCAGGCACAAGGCAATATGCGGCTGCCAATGCTTGCACAGATTACCGGAGCACTCATCAATATTATATTCGACCCGCTACTCATCTTCGGCGTTGGATTCTTCCCGAAAATGGGCGTTGCTGGGGCAGCCATTGCAACGGTTCTCGGACAGGTTGCCGCTGCAATCATTACCGGAATCAAAGGCTTTCGGAAACCGCCAGCCCTGCGAGAACTGGGACACTACGCAAAAAAAATCTACTTTTACGGCTATTCCTCTATTTTCATGCAGGGGTTGTATACCGTGTATATCTTAGCCCTGAATATCATCTTAGCTGGGTTCTCTGATGCAGCTGTAACCGTGCTGGGCTTGTATTATAAGCTGCAAAGCTTCTTTTTCATTCCGTTGTTTGGCTTGCAAACCTGCATCGTTCCCGTCATCAGTTTCAACCTTGCCAGAAAAAACTACAGTCGCTGCAAACGCACCATGAATCTTTCGTTTCTGATTTCCGCATTGTTTATGGTGCTTGGTGTGATTTGTTTTGTATTCTTTTCTCGGCAGATGGTTGATGTCTTCTCGAACAGTCAGGAAGTGCACGACATCGGAGCACAAGCATTCCCGATTATCGGAGCAAGTTTCTTACCAGCTGTATTCTCGCTGATGATGCCCGTATTCTTTCAGGCAATCGGGGCTGGTGTTCGGAGTGTATTTCTTTCGCTGCTGCGGCAGATTGTCTGCCTAGTGCCGATTTTCTGGGCATTTTCATTCCTCGGGCTGCAATATACATGGCTGTCGTTTCCGATTTCAGAATGCATCTCCGGAGGAATTGGGCTACTGTTTTATGGGTATGTATTACGGCAATGGAAACATAGTACCACATAATAGTTCTCTTTGTTTTATCGCTTTAACGTGCAAAAACAAACTGTTGAAATGAAGATAACATAAAATTTTCAAATATGATTTTCTCCGTCATACTTCTTTTTCATAAAGTTTTCAAGTCACCAGCGAAATTTGACAAAAAAGCATGCTATGATAAAGAAGAAAAGAAACGGGTCGCTCTTACAAAGAGCAAGAAGAAAAAAGCGGAGGAAACAACGATGTTTGAAAAGAGAATTAAGAAACATCTCATCATTGACGGCATGCTGTGCCGGCATTGCGTGGCATCGGTGACAGAGGCGTTGGAATCGCTGGACGGTGTAACGGCAAAAGTCAACCTCAAAAAGCAGTCTGCAACGGTGACGTTAACCCATCCGATTGCAGATGATACCTTGATTAAGGTTGTTACAGATGCAGGGTTTGGGGTTACGAATATCGCATAACAGACAAAAGCAGAGTACGGAAAAAACGCACTCTGCTTTTTTATTGCTATTATTTTTTGATATTGGCTGTAAGCAACGAGCCGCAGGCAAATAAAAAGTTTTTTGCTCCAGCAATTTTTCAAAAATGCTGGCGAGGTGTGGGCGAGCAGCCCACATTTGCGAAGCAAATCGAAACTGCACCATGAAATCAAACAAAAATCTAAGAGCAAATCGCAAAGAATCGCAATTGCCTTTAGAAATAAAAAGGTTGTAGTAAGACACGAGGTTTCAGGGGCAATTGCGATTCCCCAGGCAAGCTGGGGATGTGCCCCAGCCTTGCCGAACCGTATGCAAATGGTTTTCCTAAGACAAGCCGCAGGCAACCAAAAGTTTTTTGATCCAACAATTTTTCAAAAATGTTGGCGAGGTGTGGGCGAGCAGCCCACATTTGCGAAGCAAATTGGATTTGCAACAAGTTTTTCTGATGCAATTGCATTTTTTGAAACTTACCAATTCGCAATTGATTATCTTTATAAAACAAGTTACAAATTCGGACAAGGCAACGGGGCAATTGCAGCACGCTGGCAGGCAAAAGCAGGGGTAGAACCCCCTTTTTCCGGACGGGAAAGACCGGTTTTTCTAAGAGAAGTTACTCCTAGGAAAACCACTTGCGTACGGTTCGGCAGAATCGCTTCGCTGTCTGCCTATGTGCTGTTCGCCGGTGAATACGTTGTCCGAATTGCTGATGAATCTTTCTTAGATTGCAGTTTGCAGGAAGTTCTTTTGTTTTTGAAATGGCGAACAGCATTTTCACATGTTCCTCTTAGATTTCAATACCATCTCATCAAAACCTCTGTTAAGGAGGGCAGCTTGCCCTCCTTAACAATCCACCTCGCCGAGCTGAGCCAGCTCGACCGCAGTTGCCTGCGGCTCGGATTTTGCAACCGCTCTCAATCAGTCCCAATATTCCGGCAATTCACCCAGCTGAAATTGTCCATTCACCAGATAAAATGCCTGTTCTTCTGCCTGCTCCATAATCTCTGCAAATGCCGGCTCTAACTGACAAACTTCTGCCAGTGAAACCAATTCCAGCTGTTCCAGTCGGTCAAAGCATTTCTCATCTTGATCTTCTGCCATAATCCGCCAACCGCTGTCACAGTCGGCTGCCAGTCGGCTGGTACGAGTTGCCAGCCCGATATTCTTCGTAAACCATGCTTTTTTTGTAATCACTGCCAATTGTTCTGTGGTGTTCATACTGTTCCCTCCGCTTGTTGATTCGGCAGCTCTGCTGTTGGCTGCGTCAAGATGTTCATAAACTCTTCGCCTGTAATCGTTTCATGGTCATACAGGAACTTTGCAATTTCATGCAGCTTCGGCATATGCTGTTGCAGCATTGCTTTTGCCCGTTCGTACTGCTCCTGAATAATTCTCACAGCAGTCTGGTCAATCTGCCGCTGGGTATCCGGCGAACACATTAGATTGGTATTTCCGCCCAGATACTGCGAGCCGTTTGTTTCCAGCGTAATCATACCGAATGCATCGCACATGCCGTACTGGCTAATCATTGCCCGTGCAAGCTTGGTTGCCTGTTCAATGTCGTTGGATGCTCCGGTTGTAATCTCATGGAAAACCAAATCTTCTGCAACCCGTCCGCCCGTCAGCGTTGCAATTTTATGCTCCAACTCTGTTCGGGACATCAAGAACCGTTCGCCCTCTTCCACCTGCATGGTATAACCCAACGCTCCGGAAGTACGAGGAATAATGGTAATCTTCTGGACAGGTGCAGACTGTGACTGCAACGCTGCTACAAGTGCATGTCCGACTTCGTGATAGGAAACAATCAGCTTTTCCTTGTTGGAAAGCACTCTGCTCTTCTTCTGATAGCCCGCAATGACCACTTCCACGCTTTCCATCATATCTTCCTGTGTTGCGGACTTTCTGCCCATCCGGACAGCTCGTAACGCAGCTTCGTTGACAATATTCGCCAGTTCTGCACCGGATGCTCCGGCAGCCGTTCGGGCAATCGCCTGAAAATCGACATTCGGGGCAATTTTAATCTTCTTTGCGTGTACCTTTAAGATTTCCACTCTGCCCTGCAAGTCTGGCAGTTCTACCGGAATCCGGCGGTCAAACCGTCCCGGTCGCAGCAATGCTGGGTCAAGCGATTCTGGGCGGTTGGTTGCTGCCAGAATGACAACACCCTTCGAGCCGTCAAACCCATCCATTTCGGTCAGCAGCTGGTTCAGGGTCTGTTCCCGTTCATCGTTTCCGCCGCCAAACTGTCCACTTTCTCGCTTTTTCCCGATGGCATCAATTTCATCAATAAAGACGATACATGGTGCTTTTTCTGCTGCCTGCTTGAACAAATCCCGCACTTTCGCTGCACCCATACCGACAAACATCTCCACGAATTCCGAACCGGAAATGGAGAAGAACGGCACATCTGCTTCGCCAGCAACCGCTTTTGCCAGCAAGGTTTTACCAGTACCCGGAGGGCCTACCAGCAGTGCACCCTTTGGCATCGATGCACCGATTTCCTGATAGCGTTCCGGTTTATGCAGAAAATCAACAATTTCTGTCAGCAGCTCCTTGGCTTCTTCTTCGCCGGCAACGTCCTTGAACTTGATTCCTGTGGTTGATTTGACATAAATTTTTGCGTTGCTCTTGCCCATGCCGAACATCATGGAATTGCCGCCTGCCCGGTCGCCCATCTTTTTCGTAAACAGTCGGAACACCAGGAAAATCAACAGAATTGGTAAAATATAACTAACTAAAAAATACGTAATCGGCGAAACGGTGCTGACAATTTCACTCTGGAACTTTGCACCGGATTCATAGAGCCGATTTACAAGGTCTGGGTCATCCAGAACACCCGTCTTATAGTATTCTGTTTCGTCCTTATTGGTAAATGTAATCTGGGAACTTTCGACTTCTACTGAGCCAATTTCTTTGTTCTCCATCATACTGATAAAAGTATCATAGCCTACTTCTTTTACATTGTGCTGCATCACTCTTGGAAATACAAACATATTTAACAGCAAGAAAATGACAATGGCAATGGCCCAATACCAAATGATGGGTTTTTTATCTGGCTTTCGTTCTTCCATTGGTTACCCCCATTCTGTCCCTGTATCAACAGCACCCAAATACGCCTCCAAAAATGTTGCTGATACAAGTTCTCATTTATAATATCCTATAGTATACGCTTTTTTTCTTCATTTGTCAATGGATAAGCCGTGATAACGGTGAAATTTTTGTGATAGGGTAGGCAGTATGATGCTGGCTGTAAAATGCAAACCGCAGACAACTGCGGTCGAGCTGGCTCAGCTCGGCGGAGGAGGGTGATTCCCCACAGTGTGGGGAAATGTCCCGAAGGGACAAAAGGGAAGGGCATCCTCTAAATAGGGGGACAAGCTGTTCCCCTTAACAGAGGTATTGATTAGACGATATTGAAATCTAGGAGAAACAAGCAATCTGCTGTTCGCCATTCTAAAAACATAAAAAATTCAGAAAAATCAAAATCTAAGAAAGATACAAAAGCAATTCGGACAACGCAACCACCGGCGAACAGCACACAGGCAGACAGCGAAGCGATTCTGCCGAACCGTACACAATTGGTTTTCCTAAGAGCAACTTCTCTTAGAGAAAACGGTCTGCCACATCCGGCAAAAGGGGGTTCCACCCCTGCTTTTGCCTGCCAGCGTGCTGCAATTGCCCCGTTGCCTTGTTTGAATTTGTAGCTTTCTTCTTACGATTCAACTTTATTTGAATTTGACAGTTTCAAAAAATGCAATTGCAGCAGGGAAAACAAACTGCAAAATCCAATTTGCTTCGCAAATGTGGGCTACTCGCCCACACCTCGGCAGCATTTTTGAAAAACTGCTGCACCGAAAAACTTTTTGGTTGCCTGCGGCTCGTATCTTACAACCTCTTTTTTCTCATAACAAAAAAGCACCTTTTTACAAAGATGCTTTCCGATGATTCAAGATTTTATTATGCCTGTTCTTCCAAGTTCAATCCGAACTTCTTCGCTGCAAATGCTGCCAGCATTTCAACTGTTCCTTCCAATCCCAGACAGGCGGTATTTACAACCAAATCCCGTAATTCGAGATTGTCAACCGGATATCCCGTATATTTCAAATAATAAGAAGCCCGTGCCTTATCGACTTCATCAATCAATGGCTGATATTCCGAAGCAGTGGAAAGATTCAGCGAAGCAACGCTGCTTGCACGGTATGCATCCGGTGCATACAGGTAACAACGCAACACTCGTTCCTGATTCCGCAGCACATAATCTGCACATCTGCCAACAATCACGCAATTTTCTTTTGCAGCGTGCTCCAGCAACACTTCACTCTGTGCCTGAAACATTTTTTCCTGCTTGAGGCTGCTGCCGATGCCGAGCGGATACGCCATCTTATAATAGCCCTCGACCTGCTTCAAAGCAACCAATGCTGCCAGACTTTCGTCCTTCTGAGCAGCTTCCTGCTCAATGACACTCCGGTCATAATAATGGCAGTGCAACCGTTCCGCCAATTGTTTCCCGATTTCTCTACCCTCACTTCCAAACTGTCTGGTAATGGTAATTGCATATGGTGTCATAAAACCATCTCTCCTTTTATTTTCCTTCAATTTCTTTTCTCTTCGGTCTGTCCTTATCATAGCACAACAAATTTTCTTTTTCTATGCTTGTTTGGAAACACACTGTATCAATTTTTAATACAGAATATGAATCTTAAAAAAATCATTCCTTATTTTTACCATTTTTCAATCTGTCATGCAGAATCCTACCTCAAAATGACATCCAACGACCTGTTTTTATAATTCGAAATGAGTTGACAACTTTTCAAAACGGGTGTATCATAGAAATAGACGGAACAGAGAGGGGCTGTTTCCGTTCGTTCCGGAACAATTTTTCAAATTTCCGGATATTTTACAATAAGCACACAAGAAAGGAAGATGCCATTTTATGCGTGAAACAATTTGTACCGTGTTGGGGGTCGTCGGCGGAGCGTTGGCGGCTGCGTTCGGAGGCTGGAATGCTGCCCTCACAACACTGGTATTCTTTTTATCACTCGATTATCTCACTGGTTTGCTGGTTGCCGGCGTTTTTCGCCGCTCACCCAAAACCAAAACCGGCGGTCTGCAATCTAAAATCGGTTGGAAAGGGCTGGTCAAAAAAGTCATGGTGTTGCTGCTGGTACTCGCAGCCGCTCGCATGGACGTTGCCCTGCACACGGATTATCTGCGGAACACCGTTTGCATTGGCTTTACCTGCAATGAATTGATATCCATCTTGGAAAACGCTGGGCTGATGGGAATTCCCCTACCGGCAGCGTTGAAAAATGCTGTGGATTTGCTGATGCAAAAAGGACAGGGAACAACTACAAAACCATCGGAAAAGGATTCAGAATCCAGTCAAGGAAAGGGGCAGTCATAATGGGAAAGATTTGCGGAATGGATGTATCTTATGCACAAGGAAGCATCAACTGGGAACAGGTGAAAGCGTCTAAAAAAATCGAATTTGCAATTCTGCGGGCAGGCTACGGAAGAGAAACCTCTCAAGTAGACACACAGTTTGAACGAAACTATGCCGCCTGCAAGCGGCTGGGCATTCCAGTTGGCGTTTACTGGTACAGCTATGCCACTACTGCCGCCGAAGCAGAACAGGAAGCGAAAGTTTGCCTGCAAACGATTCGGGGAAAGCAGTTTGAATATCCGGTTGCGTTCGACATCGAAGAAGCTCGTAGCCTGCCACAAGCAGATGCGTTGTGCACTGCCTTTTGTAATGCACTGGAAAAACAGGGCTATTATGCGGCAATTTATACGTTTAAGTCGGCTCTGGAAAATAACATCAGTGCAGCGATTAAGAGCCACTATGACATTTTTCTTTCGCACGTTGGCGTGCAACAGACTTCTTACGCTGGAGCATATGGGCTGTGGCAGTATAGCTGGACGGGACGCATTCCGGGAATTTCCGGCGATGTGGACTTGGATTATGCGTACAAGGATTACCCAGCAATCATAAAAGCTGCCGGATTGAACGGCTTCACGAAAACAACGCAGCCGACCGAGCCAGAACCAGAGCCAACACCAACGCCTGAACCAGATAGCGAAGAATCCACATTGCAGCAGATTTTGAAGCATGTGGCTTCCTTGGATGAAAAGCTGTAAGCTCCACTGAAAATGCACCGAAACAAATGCCCTCTGTTGATTGAGAATCAATAGGGGGCATTATTTAATAGCGGTTGCAAGATGCGAGCCGCAGGCAAATGCGGTCGCTTTTCTCACCACCCCCTCCGTGTGCCAAAAGCATGGCACAGGGATTTCGCTGCCTGCGGGCAGCGATCAGGGCTACTCGCCCTGAACCTCGCCAACATTTTTGAAAAATTGTTGGATCAAAAAACTTTTGTTTGCCTGCGGCTTGTAATCGAAAACACTTCTCTTAGAGAAAACGGTCTTTCCCATCCGGCAAAAGGGGGTTCCACCCCTGCTTTTGCCTGCCAGCGTGCTGCAATTGCCCCGTTGCCTTGTCTGAATTTGCAACTTACTTCACAAAGAACAGCTAATTCCGAATTAGACAGTTTCAAAAAATGCAATTGCAGCAGGAAAAACAGACTGCAAAATTGAATTTGCTCCGCAAATGTGGGCTACTCGCCCACACCTCGCCAACATTTTTGAAAAATTGTTGGATCAAAAAACTTTTATTTGCCTGCGGCTCATACTTTGCAGTCAATCTCATAACAGACAAATGCCCTCTGCCGATGTGATCTCGACAAAGGGCGTTTGCTCTATCTTGAAATGAGAGGTGATAAAATCAATTGGTTTCATAAACCTTGTCATCATACCGGAACAAGGTCAAAACAACGGTCAAATTTCCGTTCAGCGTCCGAATCTGGTCGATGAATGCCTTCTGGTCAACGGTGTTCTTCATCTCAACACTGTACACCAGTTCAAACAACGAACCAAAATTGGTCGTCTTTACTCTCCGAAGCTTCCAGCTAGTCGTATTCTGGTTTAAAATCTCATCAAACAATCCGGTATAGTTCATATCTTCCGGAATGGTAATTTTCAGCGTCATGCTGCTGGTCTTGCACTTGCCATATCCGCTGAATTCGACTGCAAGCAAAACTGCTGCCACAACAAGATAGAACAGGAAAATCAACCAAATATGTCCTGCTCCCTCAATGCCGCAAATCACACCAGCCGCCATTGCAAAGAATACATATGTAATATCTTTCGGGTCGCCCGGAATCGTTCGATACCGACAGAGTGTGAACACGCCTGCCAAACTCAACGCACTAGCAGTGGAGTTAATCATACTCAGCACAATTGCCACAATCGGCGGCAAAATCAGCAGCGTCATAACATAACTCTGCGAGTAGCCATTCTTCCGGTGGGTGACGATATACAACAGGCTAATCAACAGCCCAACCAATACCCCTAAAAACAGGGTCACAACAACGGTCTTGGCATCCGGTGATGATGAAGCGGTATCGCTCAGGAAAGACGTTGTATTGCTGGTATTTGCTCCAATTGACAATCCCACGGATGATAAAACAGAATTAAACATAAGACACGTTCCTCTTTTCTTTTGTTTGCTGTTCCGCCGTGCAATACAGGCGGTACGCCGTTCCATACTTGGAAAAACTGATTTTATAAATTCGCAGTGCTGCAAGCTGCTGTGCCAGCCAAATCGGCATTGCTCCGCCGATTTTCACTTCCATCAGGTGACTGTTTTCCGGTATCAGCAGCGAACCAAAGTCCCCGCTTGAAAGATTCAGGTTCGTTCGCCGTTGCGTCAGCTGTCGGTCAAAGGTCAGCCGGAAATTTGGGTCATCCTTTCCGAAAAATGCCGCTCGCTGATAGCTGATATACTGTTTCGGTACAAGCGGTGCATAGCGGTCACAGAAATGGTCAAGCTCCTCCAGCACCAGCCGCCGGACATATTTCCCATTGTCCACCGGATGAATGCCACGTTGCAGATACGCTTCTGCTTCTTTCAGTGTGAGCGTAATTCGCCGCTTGTTGACAATGCCGCCGATTTTCTTCTTGATTTCCAGAAAGACCAAATCTTCCGGCTTTGCCGGTGACATATAACTCCGCAACCGGATTTTCTCTTTATAATACGGCTTTGCCAGAGATGTCCGAATCAAATAATCATCTGGCGTGTCGTAATAGATATTATAGATGCCGTAATCCTTACCGCCCACACAGTATGGGTCTGGATTCATGTACTGTTCCAGCTGTTCCGTCAAAGCTTGGTATTGAACTTCATTCAGTAGAAATTTAATCTCTTGCCGCTGAAATGTTTCAATTGCCACAATGTTTCACCTCCCGATTGTAGTTGTCCTTCCGTACCCCTTTTTGTTCATTGTAGTGAAGATAGCTTGAAACAGTCTTAAAATTTTCTACATTTCACATAAATATCAAAAATATCAGCCGCTTCTCACACAAAATTCATGAAAAAAACGGTTGCTATTTTTTCCGCAATTCGTTATAATAGAAAATTGAAAGCCAAAACGGCTTGATTTTCAAAAAAGGAGTATCAAACATCATGGCAGAATTAAAGTATGAAATTGTGGAGCACATCGGTGTGCTTTCCGAAAATGCAAGAGGCTGGAGAAAAGAACTGAACCTCGTCAGCTGGAACGACAGAGAACCAAAGTATGACATTCGGGACTGGGCACCAGAACACGCAAAAATGGGAAAAGGTGTCACCCTGTCAGCAGATGAAGCAGTCGAACTGAAGAACCTGCTCGCTGGCATTGATTTCGATTCCTTTGAATAATGGAGGGGCGGACACCATGCCTTATATTTTAGCTTCCGCCTCCCCTCGCCGACAGGAACTGTTACATAAGATTACAGATGATTTTATTATACAGCCGGCAGACGTAGACGAAACCATTCCGGACGACATCCTTCCGGAAAATGCGGCGGTTTATCTCTCCCACATCAAGGCGGAAGCTGTTTCCAACCAGTATCCGGGCAGTATCGTCATCGGCTGCGATACCATTGTATTATTAAACGACCAGATTCTTGGCAAGCCTCATTCGCCGGAGCAGGCTCGGGAAATGCTGCAAATGCTCTCTGGCAACCGCCATCAGGTGATTACCGGAACAACGGTCACAGATGGCAACCATACGATTTCGTTCGCCTCGGAAACAGCCGTGCAGTTCTATCCGCTCTCAGAAGCAGAAATTTCCGCCTATCTGGAAACGGGCGAACCGTTCGACAAAGCCGGAGCATACGGCATTCAGGGAAAAGGCTCGCTGCTGATTCAGGGCATTCAGGGCGATTATTTCACCGTGATGGGGCTGCCCGTTGCAAAGCTCTATCGGGTTTTGCAGCAATTTGAAACCGACTTCAAAAAGGAGGCATCCAACCTGCATGAATAAGAAAGACCTGCGAGAATTAAAGAAAAACTTCTCCGACACCAGCGACCTCTTCACGATGAATCACGTTGTAACCGCATTCGTCGATGCAGAAAAGAACATTCGCTGCCAGAATAGTCAGGCATACCACGACATTCCACAGGAAGAGGCGTTCTGCTACTGGAAAACCTTCAAGAAAGTGCTCTCCGGCTCGCTCGGAAAAGGGCTGCTCGAATATGAATTCCCGAAGGAAGCATACGAAGAAGGTGCTCCGCAGCAGATTCTCTATCAGGCACTCAACACAAAACTGAAAGACGAATCGGACGTTTCCATTCTGCTTGACCAGATTGTTCGCCAGATGGATGCAACTTCCATGTATGCCATCTTGGTTGCACACTGCACCTATACGGTTTTCAATAAGACTCGCAACGATGAAAAGAATCCCTATGACAGTCTGGATTATTCATTCCTTGCGGTTGCCATCTGCCCCGTTGAAGTGCGGACAGACGGCTTGATTTACAACGAAACCGACAACGAAATCATGAAAAAAATCGACACCGACCGCATTGTTGCGGAAGTGCCGTCCGATGGATTCCTATATCCGACCTTTACGGGCAGAGGTCCAGACGTCAACCACGTTCTCTACTATACCCGCAAGCCGAAAGAGGTCAATGTCAGCCTAGTCGAACAGGTGCTCGGCTGCAAATTTACTTACACCGCTCAACAGGAAAAAGAACAGTTTCAAGAGATGCTGCAAGACATCCTCGGCGAAGAACTCAACTACAACACCATTACCGCTGTCAATGAACGGATTCAGAGTGTTGCCGAAGACCCAGAGCCATCCGCAGACCTGCCTGTGATTGACGACATCCAGATACGGGATATTCTCTTGGATGCTGGGGTCAGCGAAGAAAAAGCAGAAGAAATGCAGACCGCTTATCGGGAAAAAGTACAGAACCACCCGCTTTCTGCCGATAACTTAGTCGATAAGAAAACGGTTATCACCGCTCCGGGGATTTCTGTGCAGGTAAAAAAAGATTTCACCTCCTGCGTACATCTGCAAAACGTAGACGGTCACCGCTATCTGATGATTGACTTGGACGACCCAGATATTCAGGTCAACGGGATGTCTGTTGAGATTCCGGAAACGACCCTGCCGCCAACCAGCGAAGAAGCCATGCTGGAACAGCTGGGAACAGATTTTGTTTCCCTTGAATCGACCGATTCCGCAGCGGATGAACCGGATTCCGATTTACCATTTTAAAGGTATGATGAGCGTGTCATATTTTCGATTGCCTGTACCACAAAGAGCAATAACCAAGCCGTTGGTATGGAGATTATGAAAGGAGAATAGATTAGTGGTTCGTCATGCCGCTATGATAAGGGATTACTGAGTATCCTCTTTTTCCCGTAGCCAGTCAGGATGTAACATGTGCAAAGTCAGTTTTGCAGACAACTCAGAAACCGTGGGACACACGGGGATAGCTCGCTTATGCTGTAGTCAGAGGACTGCTCGAACGAGAACCGACTGCTTGCTCTTGCAAGAGGAAGCCCCCGCCTCTTCAGGCGGGGGAGGATGTCACTGACTGCCGTCCTGCTGCCGCTTTTGACAGCAACGCAGGGCGGTTTTTCTTTTGGAAAAAGTGAAAAATCAGATTGACATTTTTCCAAGAATCCGTTACAATAGAAGAAGTACACTTATTTTGATTTTGATGCATAGGAAAGGGGCATTTTATGAATATTGCAGTTGCACAGTCCGGTGGGCCTACATGTGCCATTAACGCTTCTCTGGTTGGGGTATTCAGCGAGGCACTGAAAGAACCGTCTATTGATGCCATTTTTGGTTCGATCAACGGCATTGAAGGCATGATTGACGACCACCTGATTGACTTGAAAACCATGATTCGTACCAACGAGGACATGGAAATGCTGCTTCAAACACCGTCTACCGTATTGGGTTCTTGCCGCTATAAGCTCAAGGACTGGCACGATGACGACACCGTTTACCAGAAAATCATTCACTGTTTTGAACAGCGGCAGATTGGAGCATTCTTCTACATCGGCGGAAATGACTCCATGGACACCGTTCTGAAACTGTCAGAATATGTCAAGGAAAAGGGCTTGAATACCAAAATTATTGGCATTCCAAAGACCATTGACAACGACCTCTGCATTACCGACCACACCCCGGGATTCGGCTCTGCTGCAAAATATGTGGCAACCACCATGCAGGAAATCACACGGGACAGTTCTGTTTACAGTGCCCCGTCTGTGACCATCGTGGAAATCATGGGACGGAATGCCGGCTGGCTGACTGCCTCTTCCGTTGTTCTCCACGCAAACGGCGAAGTTGCTCCGCACCTCATCTATGTGCCGGAACGCAAGTTCTCCATTGAACAGTTCCTCGAAGATACCCGCCAGCAGATGGCAAAGCACAAGGCTGTTATCATTGCCATTTCCGAGGGCGTTGCAGACCCGGAAGCAGCTGCGTTCCAGTCTGGTGTGACCGATGAATTCGGACACAAGTACCTCTCCGGCATCGGCAAATATCTGGAGCAGGTCGTTCGGGAACAAATCGGATGTAAGGTTCGTTCCATTGAACTGAATGTTATGCAGCGTTGCTCCTCGCATCTCTGCTCGAAAACCGACATTGACGAATCCGTTCAAATCGGAGCGGCTGGTGTACGGGCTGCTCTGGCAGGCGAAACCGGCATTGTTATGACATTCCGTCGGGTTTCTGACCAGCCATATGCCATTGTTGTCAAGTCCACCAGTGCGGCAAATATCGCCAATCAGGAACGCTTCCTGCCGCCTGCTTACATCAACGATGCAGGCAACAATATTACCGAAGCGGCTTGGTCGTATTTCCTGCCGCTGATTCAGGGCGAATGCAACATTCGGCTGCACAACGGCTTGCCGGTACACTTTAAAATGCAGGAATCCGTCCTGAAGTAAGCCATTCCGGCAAAAAGAAAAGGCTGTTCTGGTCGGTGAAAACCGACGGAACAACCATAAAAACAAAATCTTGCTCTTGCTGCAAGACAGACATGGGGAACTCAGTCCCGTTCGTCTGTCACTGGCAGCACATCTTGAAACACGGCATAAAATTTCATGGGAATAAACCGATCCATATGGCATTTTCCAAAGAACCACTTTTTATAGTCGCATTCTTTAATGATGTCCTCAAAAAATGCATGGATTTCCAGCCGCTGCTGCACATCCACGCCGAGACAATCTTTCAAAGAAGCTGGCGGCTCGTGGGTGATGATATAATCCACAGTTGCCTGATTGCGGTTCAAGTTGCGAATGGCTCTCCGAATCTCGTCATGGGTCGGCTGTTCTTGCCGCCACCAATTGCCTGTATCCCTGCGGTATTCATAGTCTTGACTGTGCCCGCCACCAAAGGCAAAATATTTCTGGTTCTCAATGGTGTAAATTTCCCCACGCTGCAAGTGAAAAATATTCGGGGCAATCAATCTTGCAACGCCGCCCCGCCAGCGAACCAGCCGATACTGTTGCAGCAAGTCAAAGTTTTCGTGACAGCCATCCACAAAAGCAATGGTATATTTCTTTTCGCTGAGCTTTTTCAGCACAGCTTGCTCTTGTTTGGAGTTGTCCCAGATAAACCCAAAATCACCGCAGACCAGCAGGATATCTCCGGCACGCAGTTTTTTCATTTCCGGCCGTTTGAATCGGCTGTAATCCCCGTGCAAATCTCCTGTTACATAAACCATGTTGCTGCTTCCCTCCTGTTCCGTGAACATCGAACCCTATTGTGTTTGGTTCTGTTGCTCTCTGTTTATTCTATCATATTTCTGCGGAAAGGTAAATATCTTTCTCGGAAATTCCCCAAAAAACTTAGAAAAAATACAGACGTATGGCAATGCAATTTCAGAAATGAATGTTCGATTCTGTAATTGCATTACAATATGTTTCTTTTGTTTTGTTTTTGAGTTGGTGGTACTCGCTTTTTTGGAATCCATACATTATTTTACTGATAAGGAATGCGAATTATGAGAAAAAAATGGAACATCTTGCAGCGGCTGCTGCCGTTGCTCCTCACGTTTGGAATCCTGCTGTCCTTTTGCAGCCTTCCTGCAAAGGCGTTTGCCTTTACGCCGCCGTTCACCATTCAAAGTGAATCCGGCATTGTCCTGAACTTGGATACCAATATGATTATCTACGAGAAAAACGCTGACAAACAGCAGATGCCGGCTCATCTGGCACAGATTGTTACAGCTTTAGTTGTATTGGATGCCTGCGATGATTTGGACGGCACAAAAATTACCATGTCCCAGAATCCGATGTCTTACTTCTATGACTATACCAATCAGGAAGATGTCCGCTATGCCGATATTATGGCTGGCGACACGTTCTCTGTTCGGGAATATCTATATGCCATGCTGCTGGAATCCTCCTGTGAAAGTGCAGAAATTCTGGCGGATTATTTCGGTGATGGCAATGAAGTGCAGTTCGTGAAGAAGATGAACGAAAAAGCCGCAGAAATTGGCTGCGTTGGCACAAACTTCACGAATCCGACCGGACTATATGACAGTTACCAGATTACAACGGCACGGGATATGCTGAAGATTACGCAGTACGCCCTGCAAAACGATACGTTCAAAGAAATTGCAACCACTGCATCGTATGTTCCCACCTCCAAAAATGCCAATCACCCTGCATCCAATTCCCTGAAGTGGACGCACACCAACACCATGATGGATGAAACTGACCAGTATTATTATAAGGGAGCTGCTGGCATTAAAACAGGCAACTTGGAATCCTACGGCAGAAACATCATTACTATGGCAACAAAGGGCGATATTTCCTATCTGCTGATTCTGATGAAAGCACCATTTGATGACGAAGACGGAGAACTACAATATTACCACATGGAAGATGCTACCAACCTACTAGACTGGGCATTCAAAGACTTCTCCTATGTGACCCTCGTCAAGAATGATGAAGAACTGGCAGAAGTTCCGGTCGAAAGTGCGGCAGGAAATGACTATGTGCTTGTACGTCCGGAATCCGACTGTATCACGCTGTGGTGTACAGATGTGGACACCTCTGCCATTCAGAAAAACATCAACCTACAGGAAAACGTCCATGCTCCGATTGAAAAGGGACAGCAGCTCGGCACACTCGAACTGAAATTCTCTGGCGAAGTAATTGACACCGTTCCGCTGGTTTCGGTCAGCAGTGTCAAGCGTTCTACAGTAAAACAGAATCTCAACGCCCTGAGAGAATTCCCGCATTCTAAAATGATGCTGTATAGTGTCTTGGTTGCAACTGCTCTGACACTGATTTATATTGCTCGCTGTGCAAATGCAGCGTATCAGTGCCGGAAAAAGGCAATCGAAGAAAAGTCTGTACATCTGATTCCAAAGGCAGTTCGGATTGAGAACAACAATCAGAAGAACTGGAAACGCTCTTCAGATACGGTTTTCTATCATCGCCCTGAACCATCGGAACAGTCGCAATCCCAATCCACAAAATCTGCAACCAAAAAAAATCCGCAGGCAACACAAAAGCCAAGAACCACCACTGCTACTACTGCCACCACCAGAAAACGCAGCACTTCCCCCTCTCAAAAAACGATGCCAAAGCGGAGCGACACTTCTTATACCCGAAAAAAATAACCTTGCTCAAAAACGCTGTTTCAGCTGTTCTCATCCATGCAACCGGAACAGCGTTTTTCTATGATTCTCCCATTCCAAAAAAATGAAACAAAACAAGAAAGGATTCCCAAATATGAAAAAAATCATCACCTTCATTCATGGATTCTGTATGGCATTGGCTGACAGTGTTCCAGGCGTTTCCGGTGGAACAGTTGCGTTCCTGCTGGGCTTTTATGACCGTTTTGTTGACTCTCTGGACGACCTGATTTCCGGCACAAAAGAAAAGCGAATTGCTGCACTGCGTTACCTCATCAAGCTGGGCATTGGCTGGGGCATTGGTTTTCTCTCAGCAGTTCTGGTACTGGCAAACGTCTTTGAAAGTCACATCTATTTGATTTCCTCGCTGTTTATGGGCTTTATTCTTTTTGCCATTCCAGTGGTCATCATGGAAGAAAAACAGTGCCTGAAAGAACAAATCAGCCGGATTTTCTTTGTTCTGATTGGCATTGCAGTGGTTTCCGTGATTACTTATCTGACCTCTTCCGGCGATGGTGCAAACATCAGCCTGACGCATCCGAATGTTGGAACATTCCTGTATGTCTTTGTCTGCGGAGCAATTGCAATTTGTGCGATGGTACTGCCGGGCATTTCCGGTTCTACGCTGCTGCTGATTTTCGGCATTTACGTTCCGATCATCACCGCCATCAAAGACTTTTTGCACTTGAATTTCAGTGCGTTCCCGACAGTTTTTGTATTTGGTCTGGGTGTTTTAACGGGAATTGTTGCCATCATTAAAATCATTCGGAATGCATTGGACAAGCATCGGGCAGCAACGGTTTACTTGATTATTGGCTTGATGATTGGGTCACTGTATGCCATTGTGATGGGGCCAACCACACTGGACGACCCACAACCGCATCTCACCATTCACACATTCAGCATTTTATTTTTCCTGATTGGCGGAGTGGTCATTATTGGAATGCAGGCAATGAAAAAACTTTCTGAGCAAAAAGATGCCTGACATCCAGATACCAGATACAATAGAATCATAGAGCAAATCCCGACAGAACAACTGATAATGGTTCTGTCGGGATTTTTGGTTGCAATGGATGAGAGCCGCAGGCAAACTGAAAAGTTTTTCGGTGCAGCAGTTTTTCAAAAATGCTGCCGAGGTGTGGGCGAGCAGCCCACATTTGCGAAGCAAACTATTTTGCAACAAGTTCTCCCTGCTGCAATTGCATTCTTTAAAACTGTCCAATTCAAACAAAGTGAAACAATGTGAATCAAAGTTGCAAATTCGGACAAGGCAACGGGGCAATTGCAGCACGCTGGCAGGCAAAAGCAGGGGTGGAACCCCCTTTTGCCGGATATGAAAGACCGCTTTTCCTAAGAGAAGTTGCTCCTAGGAAAACCAATTGCGTATGGTTCGGCAGAATCGCTTCGCTGTCTGCCTTTGTGCTGTTCGCTGGTGGGTACGTTATCCGAATTATTTTTCAATCTTTCTTAGATTACAGTTTGCAGGAAGTTTCTATGTTTTCAAAACAGCGAACAGCTGTTTATTCTCCTTAGATTTCAATACATTCTAATCAATACCTTTGTTAAGGGGGACAGCTTGTCCCCCTTAACAATCCCTCTCCGCCGAGCTGAGCCAGCTCGACCGCAGTTGCCTGCGGCTCGTATTTGACAGCCTTACTTCTCCAGATACAACAAGACCCGACAGAGTTGCTCCTGCTCTATCGGGTCTTTTCTATGATTTCATTTTCATTCAACTTGCCGTCTGCACAAACTGGCTTCGATACAATTTCGCATAAAATCCGTTCTTCTCCAGCAGCGTTTCATGATTGCCCTGCTCGATGATATGCCCATCTTTCATGACTAGAATCACATCTGCTTCCCGAATGGTTGAAAGCCGATGGGCAACGATAAAGCTCGTTCTGCCCTTCATCATCGTTGCAAACGCCTCTTGAATCCGCACTTCTGTTCGGGTATCAATCGAAGAGGTTGCTTCATCCAAAATCAGCATTGGTGGCAAGCACAACATCACTCTTGCAATACAAAGCAACTGTTTCTGCCCCTGCGAGAGGTTTCCGCCGTCCCGAATTTCGGTATCATAGCCCTGCGGCAACTGTTGAATAAAGGTGTGTGCATGAGCTGCCTTGGCTGCCAGAATCATTTCTTCTTCTGTTGCATCCGGCTTTCCCATACAGATATTCTCTCGAATCGTGCCACTCTTCAGCCATGTTTCCTGTAAAACCATCCCGAAATTCTGCCGGAGGCTATGCCGGGTCATGTGCTTGGTTTCCACGCCATCAATCAAAATCGCTCCGCTGTTCACCTCATAGAACCGCATCAGCAAATTGATAAGCGTTGTCTTTCCGCAGCCCGTCGGCCCAACAATGGCAATCCGCTGTCCCGATTTCGCCTGTAAGTTCAAGTGTTCAATCAGTGGCTTTTCCGGTACATAGGAGAAATCCACATCCTGAATCGTCACATTTCCGTCAACCGTTTTCCTATCCACTGCATCCGGAGCATCCGGCGTTTCTTCTGGTTCATCCAGCAGATTAAACAGCCGATTTGCACAGGCAACCGCATTTTGTAATTCGGTCAGCACGCCAGTAATTTCATTAAACGGCTTGGTATACTGGTTGGTGTAATTCAAGAAGCAAGACAGTCCGCCAATCGTAATTCTTCCGCTCAGAACAGAAAGTGCCCCAATCAATCCAACCGCTGCATAGACAACCGCATAAATAAACCGTGTTCCCGGATTAATCAGAGAGGAAAAGAACGATGCACGGAGCGAAGTTTCCTGCAACTTTTTGTTATTTTCCTGAAACTGCTCCATCGTTGCTTCTTCATGGTGGAATGCCTGAATGACTTTCTGGTTGCCGATGGCTTCATTCACCATTGCGGTTTGTTCGGCACGAGCTTCCGACTGTGCCCGAAACATCTTATAAATATGCCCCGAAAGGCTCTTTGCAAACAAGATCGAAAGCGGAGTCATCAAGATAACCACCAGACTGATTTTCCAGTCCAGCACCAGCATGAACAGCAGCGTTCCAATCAGCGTGAACACCCCTGTAAACAGCTGTGTAAAGCCCATCAGCAACCCATCTGCAAACTGGTCAACGTCTGTAATGACACGGCTGACCGTTTCGCCGGTTGGATGTCGGTCAAGATAAGAGAGCGGTAGCTTCTGAATCTTCTCAAAGGCAGCCGTCCGGAAATCCCGTACTACCTGATAGGTAATTTTATTGTGCATGGTCTGCATAATCCATTGAAACAGAGCGGTTAAAATGGCTAAAATTGCAATCTTCCATAAAATTGGCGTGATAATCGCAAAGGAAACTTTTCCAGCCTCCACCATTGCATCAATCGCATCGCCGACCAAAATTGGAATATACAGCGTAAAGGCAACCGTAAAGGCAGCCAACACCATCGAGGCAATCATCCAGCCCCGATATGGGCGAATCATCTGCCAAATCCGTTTCCAGTTCTGGGGTTCTTTATCGGTTTTCTTCGGCATTTGTCTGCACCTCCTCTTTCGGGAACTGAGAATAATAGATTTCCTGATAAACCGGACAGGTTTCCAGCAAGTCCGCATGTGTTCCGTTTCCGACCAATTTTCCGCCATCCAGAACCAGAATCCGGTCAGCCTGTAACAGCGAGGCTGTCCGTTGCGATACTAAGAATATCGTCGGGCGGTTCGGCATCTGCTGCAAAGACTGCCGCAAAGCAGCATCTGTTGCATAGTCCAAGGCGGATGCACTGTCATCCAAAATCAGAATTCGAGGCTGCCGCACCAATGCACGGGCAATGGTCAACCGCTGCCGCTGTCCGCCGGACAAATTGCTTGCATTTTCGGTAATGCGTTCGTCCAGCTTTCCGGCTTTTTTCTCAACAATTTCTCTTGCCTGTGCGATTTCCAGAGCCTGATACAATTCCGCATCGGTGGCATCTTCCTTGCCCCACTGCAAATTCTCCCGAATCGTACCTTGGAACAACACTGCTTTCTGCGGCACGATTCCGATTTGTGCCCGCAGCGAAGCATCTGTACACTGCTTGACATCCATGCCATCCATGGAAACCGTTCCGGCAGTTGCCGGATAGAAGTTCGGAATCAGGTTCACAAGCGTTGTTTTTCCAGAGCCTGTTCCGCCGATGATTCCGATGGTTTCCCCAGCCTTTGCCGTAAAGCTGATATCTTCCAGAGCATCTGCACTTGCCTGCGGATAGCGGCAGGAAACATGGTCAAACCGAATCTCTGCACCAACTGTCGCAGCAACTTTGCAATCCTGCTTGCCAGTGTTGTCCGGTTCTTCGCCAAATTCCAACATATCTTGAATCCGGTTGCCGCTGGCAATGGATTTTGTCAGCGTAATAATCAGGTTCGCCAACTTAATCAGTTCTACTAAAATTTGTGACATATAGTTATACAGGGCGATGATTGCACCCTGCGTCAAAACGCCAACATTGACTTGTAATGCACCCGTCCAAATCAGAAAAACAATTGCCAAGTTCAGCAGAATATAGGTTGCCGGATTCATCAGGGCAGAAATCCGCCCCACTCGCTTTTGCAGGGCAGAAAGTTCGACACTCTCCTGCGTGAAAGCATCCATTTCTTCCTGTTCTTTCCGGAATGCACGCAACACCCGAACGCCCAACAGGTTTTCACGGGTACGTCCTAAAATGCCATCCAATTTCTTCTGGACATTCTGATACAGCGGAATGCTGCCGAACATAATCGCAAATACCACAATCGCCAGCAATGGAATGACTGCTGCAAAAATCAAAGCACACTTGACATCTACAGTAAATGCCATTACCATTGCACCAATGACGACAAACGGCGACCGCATGACCAAACGCAATGCCATATTGACACCACTTTGCACCTGATTGACATCGCTGGTAATACGGGTAATCATGGTGTTTGTCCCCATCTGGTCGAGTTCTGCATACGACCGCTTTTGAATATGCTGCATCATGGCATAGCGAATATTTGCCCCGAAGCCAGCAGAAGCTTTCGCTGCAAAATACTGGGCTGTAGTGGCACTTGCCAGCCCGACCGCTCCCAAGGTAATCATCAGCAAAACCGAACGAACAATGATCCCTTTATCCGCTCCCCCGATGCCACTGTCAATCATGTGAGCAACCACCAGCGGTACCAGCAACTCAAAGACGACCTCCAGCAGCTTAAACAGCGGTGCACAAATCGACTCTTTGCGGTACGGCTTCAAAAATCGCAGTAATTTCCACACAAAAATACAATCCTCCTCTTGATTTTTTCTGTATTTTATTATATCATAGAAAGCGGGATTCCAAAAATATATATTTCATATGGAATCCATACTTTTTCGCTATAGGAGGAAATCATGGACTTCCACCAGTTACAATATTTTGTGGCGATTGCCGAGAGCGGCAGCATTACGGCTGCGGCAAAGAAACTTTTTCTCTCTCAGCCGCCGTTAAGCATGCAGATGAAACGACTGGAAAAAGAATTGGGCTGTGTATTATTCTTGCGAGGTGCAAGAGAGGTCCAGCTGACAGAAGCCGGAAAACTGCTCTATACCCGTGCAAAATCCATGCTGGAGCTGCGGCGAATCACAGAAGAAGAATTGGCTGTCTGCTCCGAACAGACCAGCGGAACGATTCGGCTGGGCGTTATTTCATCGGTTGGCTGTTCCCTGCTGCCGCAGTGGCTGAAATGGTTTCATGCACAGTATCCGCAAATTCGGTTTTCACTCTATGAATCTGACACTTATCAGATTTTAGAAAAACTGCACCAAGACCGGGTAGAACTGGCGTTGGTGCGTTCACCATTCTCCGCAGAGGGCATTCAGAAAGTTCCCCTACAGACAGAATCGCTCATTGCAGTGGGGCATCATTCGTTCTTTTCCGAGGCAGACACCATTTCTCTGCAAGAACTGGCAGAACGTCCGCTGATTATCTATCGCCGCTGGGAACACATCTTAAACCAGACATTCCGCACATTGGAACTACCTGTTTCTTATTTCTGCGTGAATGAAGATGCCCGTACAACCGTCTATTGGGCAGATGCAGGGTTAGGGGTTGGAATCATTCCGGAGTCTGCCTGCTCCCTGCTGCAAAATCCGGAAACCCGAATCGTTCCCATCTCCGATTCCCTACCGGATACGACGATTTATTTAGTACGGCGAGAACAGGCATACCTTGCCCCTCATACAAAAATTTTTTGGGAAGGCTTACAGGAACGCTGCAAGCATTGACTAACAGAAAAACCCCCATGCATGGCATTTGCTCCACGCATAGGGGTTCGTTGTATCAATCAGAGTGTTTGCAATTTATTCAGAAACAATCAGGCTCTTGCCAGTCATTTCTTCCGGCTGTGGCAAGCCAAGTACTTGCAGCATTGTCGGAGCGATGTCCGCCAGAACGCCGCCGTCCCGCAGCTTGCAGTCTTCGCCAACAACGATAAACGGTACTGGGTTGGTGGTATGTGCGGTGAACGGTGTGCCGTCCGGTTCGCACATCTTATCTGCATTACCATGGTCAGCGGTAATCAGAGCAACGCCGCCCTTTGCCAGGATGGCATCTACCATTCTGCCCACGCAGGTATCAACGGCTTCTACAGCCTGCTTTGCAGCATCAAAGATACCCGTATGACCAACCATATCGCAGTTTGCATAGTTCAGGATGATGACATCATACTTTTCTTCTTCAATTGCCTTTACAACTGCATCGGTTACTTCGTATGCACTCATTTCCGGCTTGAGGTCGAATGTCGGTACATCTGGGCTTGGAATCAGAATCCGTTCTTCGCCGTCAAATACCTTTTCTTCGCCGCCGTTAAAGAAGAAGGTAACGTGTGCATACTTCTGGGTTTCTGCAATTCGCAACTGGGTCTTTCCGCACTTGCTCAGATATTCGCCCAGTGTCATGTGCAGCTGTTCCGGCGGATAAGCAACGGTTACATTCGGCATGGTTGCGTCATACTGTGCCATGCAAACGAAATGCAGCGGGAAGAAGCCCTTCTTCCGTGCAAAGCCCTTGAATTCTGGGTCAACAAAACTTCTGGTGATCTGTCTTGCACGGTCAGGACGGAAGTTGAAGAAAATCACGCTGTCCTGTTCTTTGATCAAGCCATTCTGATCCAGAACGGTCGGCAGCATAAATTCATCAGTTACTTCCTTTGCATAGGAATCTTCGATTGCCTGAACTGGTTCTGTTCCGGTTTCACCCTCGCCATAAACCATAGCAGCATATGCCTTTTCGACACGATCCCAAGCGTTATCACGATCCATTGCATAGTAACGACCGGAAATCGTTGCAATCTTACCAACGCCAATTTCCTGCATCTTTTCGCAAGTGGTCTTCATGAAGCCAGCTGCGGACGTTGGCGGTTCATCTCTGCCGTCCAGGAATGCATGAACATATACATCTTTCAGACCGTGACGCTTTGCCATTTCCAGCAGACCGAACAGGTGTTCCATGTGGCTGTGTACGCCGCCCGGAGAGAGCAGACCCATCAGGTGCAGAGCTGTGCCGTTCTTCTTGCAATTTTCCATCGCATCGCACAGAGCCTTGTTTTCAAAGAATACGCCGTCCTGAATGTCCTTTGTAATCTTGACCAGCATCTGATAAACGATTCTACCAGCACCGATGTTGGTGTGACCAACTTCGGAGTTGCCCATCTGTCCATCCGGCAGACCAACGTCCAGACCGCTTGCACCAATCAAGGTGTGCGGGCCTTGCAAATACTTGTCGATATTCGGCTTGTTGGCAGCTGCAATGGCGTTGCCAAAGGTATCCTTGTTATAGCCGAAACCATCCATGATAATCAATGCAACTGGTTTTTTACTCATGTTTTTTCTCCTTTTCAAAAACAGGCGGTCATCAAAAACCGCCTGTCTGATTCATGCAATTTTTACTGAAAAGAATTTGCTTACTTAGAAGCTTCTTCCAGCAGAACGCCAAACTTTTCAGCAACCAGAGAAGCACCGCCGATCAAGCCGCCGTCGATATCTTCCTTAGCCAGCAGTTCTGCACAGTTCTTTTCGTTCATAGAACCGCCGTACTGAATGGTCATGCCGTCAGCAACTGCCTGACCGAACAGACCAGCAACGGTCTTCCGGATGAAACCGCAAACTTCTTCCGCCTGTTCTGCGGTTGCAGTCTTACCAGTACCAATTGCCCATACCGGTTCATAAGCGATGATGACATTCTTGATGCACTTTTCGCAAGCGTCATGCAGAGCAACCTTTACCTGCTTTGCAACGACTTCTTCTGTAATGCCCAGTTCCCGTTCTTCAAGGGTTTCACCAACGCACAGAATAACTGTCATGCCAGCCTTCAGAGCAGCAGTAGTTCTCTTGCGAACGGTTTCATCGGTTTCACCGAAGTACTGTCTTCTTTCGGAGTGACCAACGATAACATACTTTACGCCCATTTCTGTCAGCATATCTGCAGAAATTTCGCCAGTGAATGCACCCTTTTCTTCAAAGTGTACGTTTTCTGCACCAACTTCAATGTTCGTGCCTTCTGTCAACCGCAGAGCAGTTTCCAGGTTGGTGAACGGTACGCAAATAATCACGCCACAGGTCTTGTCTGCTGCGATTGGCTTCAGTGCTTCAATCAGTTCTGCAGCTTCCTTGCGGTTCTTGTTCATTTTCCAGTTGCCGGCAATAATTGCCTTTCTCAGTGCCTTATTCATAATTGAATTTGCTCCTTATTCTTCATAATTTTCGCCGTCTTGTTCCGGCAATTCCCGTACAGATTCATCCGATACCCGATGATTGCAATTGTTATAGCTGCCGATGACAATGCCCTTGGAGAATGGAACTGCAAGCAGTCCAATCAAAATCCCGCAGGCAACCCCACAGGCAAACGGCAATGCAACCTCTTTTTTCGGGGGATTCGCAATCTGTTCCCATGTTTTTTTCAACATTGGCAGTTCCTTTCTGTTGGAACAGCCGCTCTTCTACCGGAGCAGAAAAGCGGTCTGCTTCCCAGAAAACAATATCTCTTACTTGTTTGCGATTACTGCAACGCCCGGCAGTTCCTTGCCTTCCAGGTATTCCAGAGATGCACCGCCGCCAGTAGAGATGTGGCTCATCTTATCAGCGAAGCCCAGCTGCATAACAGCTGCTGCGGAGTCACCGCCGCCGATGATGGTCGTTGCATCGGTATCAGCCAGAGCCTGTGCAACCGCAATCGTGCCCTTTGCCAGAACTGGGTTTTCAAATACACCCATCGGGCCATTCCAAACAACGGTCTTTGCAGACTTAACAGCGTCAGCGAACAGCTTCTGTGTCTTTTCGCCGATATCCAGACCCATTTTGTCAGCCGGCAGATGCTGTGCATCGTAAGTTTCTACTTCGATTGCTGCATCAATCGGGTCTGGGAAAGCCTTAGCGGTTACGGTATCAACCGGCAGGAGCAGCTGCTTGCCGTTTGCCTTTGCCTTTTCAATCATTTCCTTGCAGTAATCCAGCTTGGTATCATCTACCAGAGAAGTACCAACTTCATAGCCTTCTGCCTTCAGGAAGGTGTAAGCCATACCGCCGCCGATAATCAGGGTATCGCACTTTTCGAGCAAGTTCGAAATAACATTCAGCTTGTCAGCAACCTTTGCACCGCCCAGAATTGCAACGAACGGACGAACCGGATCTTCAACTGCATTGCCGAGGAACTGGATTTCCTTCTGCATCAGATAACCAACTGCGGTGGTCTTTACAAACTTGGTAACGCCAGCAGTGGAAGCGTGTGCTCTGTGGGCACTACCGAATGCATCCATTACAAATACATCTGCGAGGGAAGCAAGTTCCTTGCTGAATTCTTCGCCGTTCTTGGTTTCTTCTGCACCACGGAATCTGGTGTTTTCCAGAACGATGATTTCGCCGTCCTGCATTGCATCTACAGCAGCCTTTACGCTGTCATCTACAACTTTATCAGACGGTACGAATGTAACCTTTGTCGGAGCAACCAGTTCTGCAAGGCGTTCTGCAGCAGCCTTCAGGGAGAACTTTGCTTCCGGACCATTCTTCGGCTTACCGAGGTGAGAGCAGAGGATTACCTTGCCGCCTTCGGAAACGAGCTTTTTAATAGTCGGGAGAGCAGCCTGAATCCGGTTGTCGTTTGTGATCACGCCATCCTTCATCGGTACGTTAAAGTCTACTCTTACCAGTACCTTTTTGCCCTTTACATCAATATCGTCTACTGTTACTTTGTTCAAACCTGCCATTTTCTGACATCCTTTCATGAATAAATGTAAACCTTTTTGCAGTGCAATCGCACCGTACTCTTTTATTTTACACTATTTTACTGCATTTTGCAAGTACTTCTCCAAACATTTTAAAAAACTTTTCGGAATCTTTCCGCAGGGCTATGCATTCCTGTGCAAAATGCCGGATTTCAAACGAAAAACCGCTGCACCGGTTTCCCAGCACAGCGGTCTGATTTCTTTTATTTGCTTTTTTACAAACAGCAAGCGGTTAAGCCTTTGTCTTTGGAACATAAACCGTATCCGGTTCAAGATCTCCTGTATAATTCGGATCATCTGGATCCTGAATCACAATTTTAACTGGAGCATAATAATACTGCTTTTCATTGTCCCGATTATAAGCTTTCTGTCCAGCTGCTGCCCGTGCATAACCAGCCAAATTATAGCATGCATCGGTAATATCAACGGTTCCATTCAAGTCAACATCTGCCAGATTCTTTTGTACTGCTGTCAGTTCTACATTCTGACCTGCACTCACCTTTGCATAGTAGACCAGAATATCCGAAGTATCGCCTACCTCAGCCATTCCACTCATATCAATATCCCCGAGTGGATAAACCTGCATTTCCGTATAGAGCTTGTCAGCATCTGCCTGATCAACTACTCCATCTTCATTGACATCTGCCAACTTCAACTGTTCCTCTGTCAGCGTATAGGTGTCATCCAGCACATAACGGGAAACCATCGCCGTATCGTGACCAGTTACAACGCCGTCCATGTCCACATCGCCGAGGGCATATGTTGTTTCTTCTGCACTTGCACCCAATACCGGCAAAGAAGCCAGTGCCAATACAGCTGCCATGCATGCATACAATGTCTTTCTCATAATAATCCATCCTTTCTTAAGTAAATAATGATATTATTTTATTTACAATATCATTGTATCACTTATTTGATTTTTTGTCAAGTTAAAAATAACAAAAGCTCTACCAAAATTCAGGATATAATTTTGTTTCATTTTAACAAATTACATGGTAATGTCTGCATATACCACCTTAGACAGTTCATTGTTAATCAAGGACTCCGGATTCTGTCCTGAAGCAGCCTGTGCATAATAAGTAATCAACAAATCAGCATCGTTCTTTTCAATGCGTCCATTCTGGTCACAGTCTGCAATTTCTGCAAATGGAACGCTATTCGCATACAGAGAATCCTTGAAACGTTCCCGATAGGTTCCAGTTGTTCCATCCTGCAAGGTGTAAGAATAATCTGCGGTCATTGCATCATTTAAAAATGCTGTATACGCTGCTCCAATCGCCGTACAGGAATCCAAGAAAGAAACAATTCCCAACAAATTCACAGCGTCATCCAAATCGACCAAATTATCTGGTAAAATATCCCCAATTCGTCTTGTATAGACGCCTTTTTCTACAACCTTTTCAATCGTTTCATCTGGATATTCTCCATTTACATCCAACTTACCCAGCCTACATGTTTATTATACATGAAATGCCTAGAAAAATCAACCTATTTTCCTGTTCTTTTTAAAAATAAAAGTAAATTGCTGAAAAAAATATTATATCTTTTTCCATTCGACAAAATTCGACAATTCTAGAAAAATAAAGTATCATAAAAGAACCGCCGTACAAGTTTCTCCATGTACAGCGGTTCTTCTAGATTTTTACAACTTATGCAGCTTTCTCAGAAATAAACTTTATGTGGTAATATCTGCATATACCACCTTAGAAATTTTACTGTTAATCAAAGAATCTGAATCCTGCCCAGAAGCTGCCTGTGCATAATAAGTAATCAGCAAATCAGCATCCGCTTTTTCAATTTTGCCGTTCTGGTCACAGTCTGCAACCTCTGCAAATGGAACATCGTCCACATACAACGAATCTTTCAGGCGTTCCCGATAGGTTCCGGTTTTGCCACTCTTCAAAGTGTAAGCACGATCTGTAATCAGCATTTCATTCAAGTCATAGGTGTCCGTAACATCCGATTCCTGACAATCGTTCAGGAAAGAAACGATTCCAAGCACGGTTGTTACATCGTTCATATCTATCGAGTTATCCGGAATTACATCGCCGATTCTTCTGTTATAAGTGCCCTTTTGCACCTTTTTTGTTACCTCATCCGGAACAGGGGAAAGTTTGCCGATGTTATTTCCAAACAAGATGTTCTCCGTCCTAGAATTGTACTGATAAACGCAGGCAGAGAAATTATATGTTTCTTTGCGGCTCGTAGTCTTTGGCTTAAAGTAGTACGAATAGCTGATTGGCTGATTATAGTCTTGCAAATTTTCTGTAGCAGATACAATAATCACCATTCCTTTTGTTTTGTCATTACTAGTTCCAAATGTTCCCGCACTTTCATAATCGGAATCTCTGTAACTCTCTACATATTCCAACTTGCTGGTATCATATTTCAATGCCACAGAAAAGCTTGTTACCCCCGGATTATAGGTGGTGTAAAATGTTACTCTCACCATATCATCCCAATTTGCATCGTCTACCGACAGATCATAGGCAAACTTAGACTGCCCATTGAAGTACAACGCATCCGCAGAAAGCGGAACCATGCTGGTTGCCAAGGTTGCAACTGCCATCACAGCTGCCACCATTTTGTGAAATCGTTTCATCATTACACGCTCCTTTTCAATTGGTTAAATCGGAAAATAAAAATATGAATTCAAGATGATTCTGTTTCCCTTCATCATCTTGAGCTTATTATACAAAAAAATTGATAAAAAGTCAATCTGTTTTATCACTATTTTTAAAAACGAAAGCAAATCCAGAAATAAATATCATATCTTTTCCGGTTCGACAAGATTCGACAATTTTTCTACGAAAAACAATCAGAAAAAAAGCACCTCCATTTCGGAAGTGCTTTTTGTACTGATAAAATCTCAGTTTATTGTGCATTTTCTGTGGTCGTTTCGGGAACAACCGTTGTTTCAGCAGCATCACCAGTTGCATCAACGGCAGTGGTAACGGCTGCTGTTCCTGCCTCCTGATAGGCAACGATAAATCCGCCGACATTATCGCCGGAAACTGTATAGGTTGCATCCTGCGGAACGGCAATTTGTGTGCTGCCGCTGGTGTTGGCTTGCATATAGAAAACCTTCCATTCTCCGCCGTCGGTATCAATTGTCAATGGCTTATCTGCGGAATAGCCCTGAATCTCTTCTAAGTATTCTTCTAAACAAAGCCCATTTTCATACATATAAAGGGCATGCGGAACGCCAACATACCGGAATGTATACGCTCTTGGACTGATGCCGGTTTTATCGGCTTTTCCGTCCGGATACCGCAAAACAAATCCATACTCTGCGGCATGCTCTGCAATCCACGCATAGTCGCCAGTTGCTGCATAATAATTGGAGGTTGTCCCATTCGGATAAACCACCAAATCAAACGACCGTGCTGTATGATAATCAGAATATCCGCCCGGCAGCATCGTCTTTTTGCTTTCATAATAGGCAGCCTGTTCTTCCCGTGTCCGGTATCCGCTCACAATCATAATATCATTGTTGTCATAGATATTATAATATGCCTGCATCAGCTGATTGAAATGGTCAATGACATCTGCATCCAGAGAAACTTCCATATCACTGACACCATAACAACTGTTTCTGCCCTCATAGACTGTTTCTAAGCTGACATCATCTGCGGCAAATGTATAAACATGGTCGGCATTGACCAGAATCAAGCTACCCTTATAGACGTCTTCCGCCGTCAGTGCCAATGTTCGTTCCAGCGGCTCTGTGGAAATCTGTGTGGTGGTTGCTGCCGCACCGGAGGAACTGTTCCCAGTCGTATCCTTTTTTCCACACTGTTTCACGCCCAGTACCAGCAGACAAATCAAGCCAATCAAAACCAGTGCAACCAGTACAATCCGGTCATAGCGAATTCTCGGTTTTTTGCGTCTGGGTGGACGGTTGCCGGATGGCTGCGGATTCGGATGGTCTGCATGTTGTGTTGTATCCCAAGCTGACATATGGCTCTTCCCCTCTTTCTAAAAATCATTCTGCAACAGGAAACGCTGTAAATTCGTCCCATTTTTCTCTTCTCATTTTACCACAAATCAGACGATTTGTAAATATGCCTTTTCGGAAAATGGCACATAGCACAATTTCCAGCTTTTATTTTTGGACAATGCTGACAACAATTGCAACATATTTTTGTCACAATTCTACGACTTTTGTCGGGAAACTGCCCCGTATTTCCGACGATTTTTCCACCAATTCGACCCGTCATAAAAAATTTACATTTTTGCAGAAACTATTCTTGACTTTCCGCAGAAACTATGATATAATAAAAAAACCGCATGGGTTCAGGTCAATTGAAACACCTTTTTTCGTGTACCTGAAACAGCGAGTTTGAAAAGAAGGCAGGTGCATACACATGTACGCAGTCATTGAAACCGGCGGAAAGCAGTATCAGGTAAAGCAGGGAGACGTTGTTTTTATCGAAAAGCTGAACGCTGAAGAAGAATCTACCGTTACATTTGATAAGGTTGTTGCTGTTAGCAAGGAAGACGTTCTGACCGTTGGTGCTCCTTATGTTGCAGGTGCAACTGTAAGTGCAAAGGTTCTGAAGAACGGTAAGGCAAAGAAGATCACTGTTATGACTTACAAGCCGAAGAAGTCTGAAAAGAAGAAGCAGGGTCACAGACAGCCGTATACCAAGGTACAGATCGAAGCCATCGAGGCGTAAGTCCCCTGTATCATGATTACCGCCACATTTTATCATCGCAATCAGCGGCTGACGGGTGTTTCCGTTTCGGGACATGCCGGATATGCCGATGCCGGACAGGATGTCATCTGTGCAAGCGTTTCCGCTTCCGTACAGCTGACCGCAAACCTGCTGACAGAAATCTATCAGCTGCCGGCTGAAATTGCTGTGGAGGAAAACTGCATTTCTATTTCTGTGGATGCGATCCAAGACGTAAATGCAGAACGGCTTTTGCAGGGCTTGCTCCTGCAAATGCAGCTCTTAACCGAAGAAGCCCCGGGTTGTATTCAAATCCGGAATGCTTCCGCTTCCTGATTCGTTCAGGGGCAATTACCATAAAACACACGGAGGTGTAAATAACCATGTTGAAGATTAGTATGCAATTCTTTGCACATAAAAAAGGTTCTGGTTCTACCAAGAACGGCCGTGATTCTGAATCCAAGCGGCTGGGTGTAAAGCGGGCAGATGGTCAGTTCGTTAAGGCTGGCAACATTCTGGTTCGCCAGAGAGGCACACACATTCATCCGGGTAACGGCGTTCAGATCGGTTCTGATGATACTTTGTTTGCAACAGTAAACGGTATTGTAAAGTTCGAGCGTTGGGGACGTGACCGGAAGAAGGTCAGCGTTTACACAGCTGAATAAGCGTTTCTATCGAATAACAGCAAGGATTCTCCCACTGCTACAGGTGGTGAGCGGAATTGCAAGTCAAAACGTCAGCGGCGGGCGGAGAGAAATCGGTATCCCCCACTGACACGAGGCAAACCACAGTCAACCCTCTGATGATACGTCAGGCTCTGTGAAATTACCGACTGTGGATTGAAACAAAGCATCTGACAGAAATCCCGAGCTTTTCCGCTTGGGATTTTCTTTTCATCCCCCATCCATCCGTATTTGACAGAGAGTATGAGGTTGCTATGTTTGTTGATAAGGTTAAAATTTATATCAAAGCTGGAGACGGCGGTGACGGTGCAGTTTCGTTTCATCGGGAAAAATATGTTGCTGCCGGCGGCCCAGACGGCGGAAATGGCGGCAAAGGCGGCAATATCGTCTTTCAGGTAGACACCAACTTGTCTACGCTGCTCGATTTCCGTTACCACAAAAAATATGTCGCAAAGCGGGGCGAAAATGGCGGTGCAAAACGCTGCACCGGAAAAAGTGCTCCCGACCTTGTGATTAAAGTTCCACGGGGAACGATTGTCCGGAATGCCAAAAACGGCAGAATCATGGCGGATCTCTCGACCGATGAACCGCAGATTCTCGCAAAGGGCGGAAACGGTGGCAGAGGCAACTGCAACTTCGCAACCTCTACCCGTCAGATTCCCCGTTTCGCAAAGCCTGGCTTCCCAGGCGAAGAGTTCGAGGTCATCCTCGAACTGAAACTGCTCGCTGATGTCGGTCTGGTCGGTTATCCGAATGTCGGAAAATCCACCCTCATTTCCGTTGTCAGTGCAGCAAAACCAAAAATTGCAAATTACCACTTCACCACCCTGACTCCTGTTCTGGGCGTGGTGCAGTGCAACGCAGAATCTTCTTTCGTCATGGCAGATATTCCGGGACTGATTGAAGGGGCAAGCGATGGCGTTGGCTTAGGTCACGCATTTCTCCGCCACGTAGAACGCTGCCGGCTGATTATGCACGTTGTAGATGTTTCCGGTTCGGAAGGCAGAGATCCGATTACGGACTACGAAACCATTCAGCAGGAACTGGAACGCTTTAACGCTGACCTTGCTGCTCGTCCACAGATGGTTGCAGCAAATAAATGCGATATGGCAACGGAAGAACAGATTGCCGCATTCCGCAACTATATCGAACAGGAAAAAGGACTTCCCTTCTTCTGCATTTCGGCAGCCACCACGCAGGGAACGAAAGAACTCGTTCAGGCAATCGGTGCAAAGCTGACCGAACTGCCGCCGATTCTGCAATATGAGCCAGAACCGCTCACCGCTGAAGAACTGGCAGAAACTACTGAAAAGGGAACATTTGAAATTGAAGTCGAAGACGGCGTTTATTATATTGATGCAAAATTCCTCGAACCAATCCTGCGAACCGTCAATCTGGACGACTATTCCTCGCTGCAATACTTCCAGAAGGTGCTCCGCAGCAGCGGTATCATCGACAAGCTGGAAGAAATGGGCATTCAGGAAGGCGACACCGTCAACCTCTATGGATTTGAATTCGACTTTGTATCATAACACCGAAAGGATCTCCCTATGACACAAACTCCGCTCAGCCCGCACGATGCCAAACAATACAGTCCCCTATCCCTCGCCTTTTTGGGCGACAGCGTTTTTGATACGCTGATTCGGGAACAGCTGCTTCGCACTGCCAATCAACCACCAGCTGCCCTGCATCAAAAAAAAGTGGCACTGGTCTGTGCAGGCTTTCAGGCAACTGTCATGCGGGAACTGCTCCCCACCCTCACCGAGGAGGAACAGGCAGTCTTTCTACGGGGCAGAAATGCCGCTCCCAAGCATGCCCATCAGGCAGAATATCGCTATGCGACCGGGCTGGAAGCGTTGTTTGGATATCTCTATCTGACCGGTGCAGCCGACCGCATGCAGGAACTGATGCAGCAGATTCGGCAAACTGCCGCATTCCAAGCCGTTTTGACGGCGGATGCAGCAGAAAATCAATCGAAAGGATGAACACCCATGTCCGGACATTCTAAATGGAATAATATCAAACGGAAAAAAGAAGCGACTGATGCCGCAAAAGCAAAGATTTTCACAAAAATCGGAAGAGAAATCACCGTCTGCGTCAAAGAGGGCGGTGCTGACCCGAGCAGCAACGCAAAGCTGCGGGACTTGATTGCAAAAGCAAAGTCCAACAATGTACCAAACGATAACATCGACCGTGTCATTAAGAAGGCTGCCGGCGGCGGTGATAAGAACAACTATGAATCCATCGTCTATGAAGGCTATGGCCCGAACGGCGTTGCTGTCATCGTAGAATGCCTGACCGACAATAAAAACCGGACGGCTGGCGACATTCGCCACTACTTCGACAAATTCGGCGGTAACCTCGGTACAAGCGGCTGTGTTTCGTTTCTGTTCACCGAAAAGGGCATGGTCGTTCTCGAAAACACCGGTCTGGATGAAGATACTGTTATGGAAGACTGCTTCGCATTCGATGCAGACGACCTCTCTGTCGAAGATGATGTCGTAGAAATCAGCTGTGACCCGTCTGTTCTGCCAACCCTGCGGGACGGCATGACCGAAAAGGGTTATCATGTGCTCTCCGCAGAAGTAGAACAGATTCCAGCAACCTACACCACCCTGACCGATGAAGACCAGATTAAAAAGATGAACCTGCTGCTCGAACACCTCGAAGAAAACGACGATGTTCAGAATGTTTACCACAACTGGAGCATGCCGGAAGACATCGACGAATAATCCGTATTCACCATCCCAAACCCCTTGTTCAGAATGGAAGCGTATTCGCACGTTCTACGAATACGCTTCCATTTTATGCAAAAGAAAGGAAGCAACATGCAATTTCAAAATACAACGCTCTCCGCAGAAATGTTACAGGCAATTGCCACCCAGAATTTTACCGAAATGACCGAAATTCAGGCGAAAACCATTCCCCTGCTGCTCGAAGGCAAAGACGTCATCGGAAAATCCAACACGGGTACGGGCAAAACTGCCGCATTCAGCATTCCCATTATTGAACAAATTCCAAAGGATGCAGAACCCTTTGTTTACGCTCTGATTCTCTGCCCGACCAGAGAACTTGCCATGCAGGCTTGCGAGGAAATCGGCAAGTTTGCAAAATTCAAACGGTGGGTAAAACCCGTTGCCGTGTATGGCGGTGCCAGCATGGAACGGCAGATTCACGCTCTGAAAAACGGTGCAAACATTGTTGTTGGCACACCGGGCAGAGTTTTAGACCATCTCCGCCGCCGCACCCTCAAACTCGAACATCTGCGAACGATTGTATTAGATGAAGCAGACGAAATGCTGAACATGGGATTTCGGGAAGATATCGAATCCGTTCTGGCTCAGACACCGGAAGACCGCCAGACAGTCTTGTTCTCTGCAACGATGCCGCCGGCGATTCTTGCCATCACCAAGCAGTATCAGAAAGACCCTCAGATGGTACAAATTCAAAGCCCACACCGTACCGTTGATGCCATTGCACAATATGCCATCAATGTTCCGATGGGCAGAAAGACCGATGCCCTGCACCTGCTGCTCGCATCGAAAAAGCCGGTTTCCTCTATGGTATTCTGCAACACCAAGAAAATGGTGGATGAACTGACCGAAGCCCTGCAAAATCGTGGATTTGCAGCCGTTGGACTGCATGGTGATATGAAGCAGATGCAGCGGACACAGGTCATGAACAGCTTCAAAAACGGCAGATGCAACATCCTGATTGCAACGGACGTTGCTGCAAGAGGCATTGATGTCAAGGGCGTTGATGCCGTATTCAACTATGATTTGCCGCAAGACCATGAATATTATATTCACCGTATCGGCAGAACCGGACGTGCCGGAAAAGAAGGCACTGCCTATAACATCATCAGTGGCAGAAAACAGGAACAGGAACTGCGTGCTATTTCCCAGTACACCAGAGCCAACATCGAAGAACTGAACCTGCCGACTTCCGCAGAGATGAAACAGGAAGCGTTAGACCAGTTGCAGCAGCGGTTACAGGAACAGTGCAGCAGTGCTGCTCCATCGGAAGAAGCTGTTCAGCTGGCAGAACAGCTGATTGCTGCCGGAACACCAGCGGAAACTCTGCTGGCACTGCTGTTGCAGGAAGAAATTACAGCTGCAACCAAAAATCTGCCGGCATTCGATATTCCAAAGCCAATTCGCAAGGGCAAGCGGAGCGGTGCAGCAACCGTTAAGCTGCACATCAATGTTGGACGCAAGGAACGCATGGCTCCAAACTTTATCTTGGGGGCACTGGTGGAAGCAACCGAACTTTCCGGTTCAGAATTCGGAAAGATTGACATCTACGACAAATTTACCACCGTTGAAGTACCGGCTGCGGAAGCATCTAACATTGTTGCCTCGATGCAGTCCACGAAAATCAATGGGCATGCTGTAAAGGTGAAACTCTTTGAAGAACGCAGCAACTACCGTTCCGGCGGCGGACGCTCCGGAAATGGTCGCTCTGACCGTTTCCGCCGTGACCACGCTTACAGCAGCAAAAACAATTCCGGCAGCTATAACCGCAAAAAACGGCGTGGTTAATCCCACGCCCCGCACAAACGGAGGAATTTTATGAAATCAGAAAAGAACCGTTCCAATCTGATGCGGGTGCTCCTGTTGATTCTGGCGGCTGTCATTACAGTCGGAGCCATCTGCCTGCCCTTTGTCGGAAGTTTTCTATAAATAAAAAGACAAGCACCGTTTCGCAAACCTAACATTTGGCGAAACGGTGCTTTCTACTTCCAATCAAATATCTGCATCAACGAAAAAAGCGAGGAAATCGAAATGATTCCCCCGCTTTCCTGTTGTGGTGAGATATGAGGGATTTGAACCCTCGACCCTACGCTTAAAAGGCGTATGCTCTGCCAACTGAGCTAATATCTCATCAGTCAACTATTACATTATAGCACACCTTTTTGCATTTGTCAAGTGTTTTTTTCAATTTTTTTCAGATTTTTTTGCATAGCTTATCAGTTTTTCTTATGGTACTATATTTATTTCTTATTGAAACGGAAAAGCAACCAATTTACCGTTGACACTCGTACCCATTTTTTGTATAATGAATAATATCCGGTGAAAAAGGAGGTTATATCATGAAAGATTCCGGTATTATGCGTCGGGTTGACAGCCTCGGTCGCTTCGTTCTGCCAAAGGAACTAAGACGGCAGCTTCAAATCGACTGCAACGATTATTTGCAGATTTACACAGAGGGTACGAAAATCATCATCCAGAAGGCTCAGAGTTCTTGTGCCCTGTGCAATAAAACGGAAGATTTGATCGATTTTAACGATAAAAAGGTCTGCCGTTCTTGTGTAAAACTGATCAAGGATTATCTCTAAGAACCAAATAGAAAAAGTTGCCTGCTGCACAAGGCAACTTTTTTCGGTTTTTTCAAAATTTTTTTGAAAAACCCCTTGACAAATGCAAAAAGGTGTGCTATAATAGATAATGTTGTAAGACAGATGTGCCTATAGCTCAGCTGGATAGAGTGACTGGCTACGAACCAGTAGGTCGGGGGTTCGAATCCCTCTAGGCACGCCACAATCCGTAGAACCGCTTGATTTCACAAGCGGTTCTTTTTTTCCGGATTTCCCCGCTCAAAAAAATTTGAAAAAAATCGAAAAAAACACTTGACAAATCCGAGAAAGTATGCTATACTATAAAAGTCGTAAGCCGATGTGTCGGAATGGCAGACGAGGCAGACTCAAAATCTGTTGTAGGCAACTACGTGTGGGTTCAAGTCCCACCATCGGCACCAAAACGCTTTTGCATTTTGCAAAGGCGTTTTTTTTTACCAATTTCATTGAAATGCGTGACAAGCATTCCGAAATGTGTTATAATAGATTCCAAGCCCATTCCGGACAATCCGGAATTTCTATCTTTTCAGAAAGGAGCGACCCCACCCTTGACACTGACCCTCCAAAATCCAGCATGGCAGTCTCTGTTCAGCGTGCCGACTGCGGTTGTAGACCAATATCTCAAACTTGCAACCCCCTCTCAGCTAAAAGTCCTGCTCTACCTGCTGCGGCATCAGCCGGAAACGATTGACACCGTACAGGTTGGAAAGCAAGTCGGATGCCTGCCGGAACAAGTCGAAGAAGCTCTCTTATTCTGGGAACAAACCGACCTCTTCACACCACCAGAACCACCTGCTCCAGAAAAGCCGCAGGAAGTTGCGGCTCTCATTCGCACCAGTTCGGAATTGTCCATCCTGCCAACTGCCATTGCAGATGCTGTTCAGAGTTCCGAAAGCTTACAGACGCTGTTCCGCATGGTGCAGCAATTATATGGCAGACCGCTGAATTTCATGGAAGAACAGTCCCTCGTCTGGCTGCACGATTACTTGAACTTTTCCAGCGACATCATTCTCATGGTGGTTTCCTACTGCCATTCCATTCAAAAATGCAATGTGCGTTACATCGAACAAATTCTAATTCGCTGGTGGAATCAGGGCATTACTACCCTACAACAGGCTCAAGAAGAAATCAAAGACATGGAACAACGGCACAGCTATTTAGCACAAATCATGCGGCTACTCGAAATGCGACGAAATCCAACGCCAAAACAGATGGAATTCATTGATGACTGGAAACAAAAAGCCATTCCGATGGATTTAATCCGGTACGCCTACGAAAAAACCGTTGAAAAAACAGACCGGCTCTCATTTCCCTATATGCAGAGCATTCTGAACGACTGGATGAAAGCTGGCTATAAAACTCGTGCCGAGGTCGATTTAAACGACAAACCGCCGGAATCTCCTCGCATCCGGAAGAAGAAACAGCCGGAAATTCCCGTCAGTGAAAATGCAGAGGCATACGCTTCTTTGATTTATAATCTAGATGAACCAATCGGAGGCAACGTATGAACGAACGGTATTTACAACAGGCACTCTCTGCCATCTCTGTCCGCAGAAACAATGCTCAAACCATACAGCAACAGCACCTTGCAGAAATCGCACAAACTGTTCCGGAAATCATGGAAATCAACCAGCAGCTGTTTCACACCAGTCAAGACTTAATCCAGATTATCCGTTCCGGCGAAAATGTTGCAGAACGAACCCAACGCCTTGCCCAGCAGAATCAGCAGGGACAAGCCATGATTCGGAAACTGCTTGTGCAGCACGGGTATCCGCAGAATTATTTAGATATTGTCTACCAGTGCCCCGACTGCAACGATACCGGCTATGCAAACGGAACGTTTTGCCACTGCCTATTAAAACTCGCCGGAAAACTTGCCACAAAAGAACTGAACAAGTCAGCTCAAGTGCAACTCTGTCGGTTTGATACGTTCTCGCTGGACTATTACCGGGGAAAAACAACAGAACACGGTTCAGACTGCTATACCGCTATGCAGAAGATTCTCGCTTACTGCCAAAATTATGCCCAGTATTTCCATAAAAGTTCCCCTAGCATTTTGATGTTCGGGAAAACCGGACTCGGAAAGACGCATCTTTCCCTTTCAATTGCCTCCGTGGCACTGGAACGGGGTTATAGTGTTCTCTATGATTCTGTCATCAACTTTCTCCGCAAGATTGAACGGGAACACTTTGGAAAAGAACATCCGGAAACCGACACGATGGAATTGCTGCTGACCTGCGACCTGCTGATTTTGGACGACTTGGGAACAGAGTTTGACTCATCTTTCTACCAGTCCACGATTTATAATCTGATTAACACTCGACTGAACCGCTCTCTTCCGACGATTATCAGCACCAATCTGGATTTTAACGGCATCTCCAACCGCTACGAAGAACGGATTACCTCCCGCATTTATGCGAACTATTCGATTTTACGCTTTGTCGGGCAGGATGTTCGGATTATGAAAGCCCAGCAGGCATTCCGAAAAGAAAAAGAACGGGGAAACCGTCCTTAATTACAAACAAATGGAAAAGAAAGAGGCATACTCTATGTTAAAACGTATTGTCACTATTCAAGATATTTCATGTTTCGGGAAATGTTCCCTGACGGTTGCCCACCCGATTCTATGTGCGATGGGGCTGGAAACGGCTGTCATTCCGACTGCGGTTCTCTCCACGCACACCTATCAATTCAAAGACTACACCTTTCGAGATTTAACCAGTGACATTCCGGCAATTGCAACGCACTGGAAATCCTTGAACTTACAGTTCGACGGCATTTATACCGGCTATTTAGGCTCAAAAGAACAGGTACAGATTGTTTCTGACTTCTTCGACACGTTCCGCAACGAACATACCTCCATCATCGTTGACCCTGTCATGGGCGATGCTGGAAAGCTGTATGCAGGCTTTACCACTGATTTCGTGCAGGAGATGAAAGCCCTCTGCAAGAAGGCAGACATCATTGCACCGAACATGACAGAAGCGGCTCTGCTGTTAGACCGCCCGTATCGGACAGATTACACCGAAGCAGAGATACAGGAACTATTGAAAGAACTGACCGATTTGGGTGCACCGACTGTGGTTCTGACAGGCGTTCAGTATGCAGACGGCAGACATGGAGCAGTTGCCTATGACAGAAAATCCAACCAGTATCATGCTGCTTTCCGGAAACACATTGGCGGTTATTTTGCACATGGAACGGGTGATATTTTCAGCAGTCTGCTTTCCGGTGCGATTGTCAAGGGGGCATCGCTGGAAAAGGCAGTTTCTCTTGCCGTCAACCTGACGACGGACTGCATCGAAGCAACGCTGCCAGATAAAGATACCTATTGGTATGGGGTTTCGTTTGAAAGCTGTATGGGGAAAATTGCACAGGAGGCAGCAGAACTCTAATCTTAGGGAAACCGATTGCGTACGGTTCGGCAGATATGCTTCGCTGTCTGCCTGTGTGCTGTTCGCCAGTGGGTGCGTTGTCCGAATTATTTATGAATCTTTCTTAGATTGCAGTTTGCAGAAATTTTTTATGTTTTTAGAATGGCGAACAGCAGTTACCGATTTCTTCTAGATCTCAATATCATTCATCGCTCAGTCTTTGCAGGGGGCAGCTTGCCCCCAATGTCATTAACTTAAAACGGATCTTGAATGGCAAGCAGAATGTCTGGAAGTATCAAAATGGCGAGGAAAAGAGCGATTCGGACGGACGGGAGAAAGATGTTTGATGATGTCAGATTTGAGTGCGTTCAAGACACGCGAAAGAGAGGGA
>ENA-OQNN01000197-OQNN01000197.1-human-gut-metagenome-genome-assembly--contig:-NODE-197-length-73652-cov-11.371547_pt1 | contig 73652 bp, 58 predicted proteins | sample MGYA00242624_ERZ504870 | MGnify/ENA primary metagenome ERZ504870 (study PRJEB26092, sample SAMD00036379) | human gut metagenome | host: Homo sapiens | study: EMG produced TPA metagenomics assembly of... | reverse complement strand
CGTGTCTCAGTCCCAATCTGGCCGGTCGGTCTCTCAACCCGGCTACCCGTTGTCGGCACGGTGGGCCGTCACCCCGCCGTCTACCTGATGGGCCGCGGAGCCATCCCCTCCCGTCGGGGCTTTAGCCGGGGTGCCATGCGGCACCCCGGGGTATCCGGTATTACCCGTCCTTTCGGGCGGCTATCCCGGGGGAGGGGGCAGGTTCTCCACGTGTTACTCAGCCGTTCGCCACTCGCTTCCACCCGAAGGTGGGTGCCGTTCGACTTGCATGTGTTAGGCGCGCCGCCAGCGTTCATCCTGAGCCAGGATCGAACTCTCCGTCCAAAATATTCTGGGCTTCGAGCCCGTCCGGTCCTCTCAGTTCATCGCTGATCGGTTCCGTTCGATTCATATGGTTCTGTATAGGAAAAGGAATTTCTCGGGGCCGCCTCTCGGCGGCCTTGCGAAAAACAAATCCAAGTTAGACCATTTCAAATGGTTCGATGTCTGCCCGGATGCGACACTGAATGTGTCCATCCTCGCAGTATCCGGTTCTCAAGGTGCACGCCTGGCGGCTGATCCGGTCCGACCGGGCCGCGCGGCAAGGAGATATATTGCCAGACCGGAGGGGCGCCGTGGGCGGGAATCCCGTACTCCATATTTTGTTCACAAATGAATAGGTCCCTCAGTCACGTCACTGAGGTTATAACTGAAGCATCAGCTTCTGATATTGGCGGTGACCAGCTGGTTTATAGATGTTGAGGCATCGGTCATCTCTGGAGCGCCACTTTACTCCAAAAGCATCGGTTATTTGTTTCCCGTCGGTAAAAGGCAGGTTTTGTTCGCCAAGCGTTCTTATATATAGAGAAGTTCGGGTTCGAACCCGTGGCGCGGCAACAAAAAAGCGACCAGCCGGAGCCGATCGCTTTCTATTCTATGCTGGAGCATCCAGAGGATGATTCCGAACTCGTTTTCTCGCTGCCATTCATGCTTTCGAAGCATCGTTCGACCTCCGCAGCCTCATGTTTTGAGGATCTGCCGTGTTTATCACTGTTATTAATGAGTGTTTGGAAGTGATCCTCATACAGATACATGCGATCCGCCAGAGAACTGAGAAGCATCTTTCTGCAGCCCTCGTTATCTGTCCTCGCATCTCTCAGGTCTTCCGGAAATTCACAAGCAGTCTTAGGGTCAGTTTGTTTCTGCTTTCAGAGACTTGTTTGAGAGTTATTAAAGACAGTTCAAAACAATAAGTGAGACACCATAAAGCAGAGCAAGATGTGCCGGATAGAAAATGTAGAAGAAGTATTTCAGCTTCAGCCCTCGCTTGCCATTATAAAGATTGATAAGCAGCAACGAAACGACCGCGGCAGCAACATCAGGGTTAAATACATTAGCTGTAGCAAACTCAAATCCGCCGCCAACTATATGGCATGACGAAAGGAGCACTGCGCATACTGCAGCAAAGAACATCTTGGCCTTGCTGTCGTGGAATAAATAGAATGCAGCCACAAGCAGAATGCCATACACACCGCCATCTAGTTTAGTGTATTCAGCTGCCAGTGCTGTCAAAACAATCAGAGCAGTTTCTGCGATGTACCTCTTCCATTTTGAAAGGCTTTGTATCTTTTCCAGAATTATCAAGAAGACCAAGCAAAGCAGGAGCTCACACATAACATTTTGTTGCCGAAGGTCAAATAGTTGCCCGGTTTGAACGAAATCGTATATGGGCTCCGCAATGATTGCGAAGACAAGCATATTTCGCAGGTACTTCTTTATGTCATGAGTATGCAAAAATCCCTCAACTATCAAAAAGCAAAATAAGGGAAATGCAATTCTGCCAAGAACATGAAGCACATCCGAAGCCTCGCTTAGAATCGCCCACTGCTCGTCTGATATCTGATTGTACGATGCGTGAGTCATGATTCCATTGGTCAGGACGATCCTGCTTACATGATCGAGAACCATCGAAATGGCCGCTATTATCTTTAATGTGCTGCCGCTAATTCCGTATCTATCTGTTTTCATTTCGTTTTCCTTTCTTTGGGTGGGCCGTCAGAGGTTCGGCCTGCTCTGCAGACGGCCGCTGCGGCGCTTCGCGCCTTGCGCGCTGCGCTGGCAAACGCTCACGCGTTTACTCAGCTCCGCGGGCTTTCGGGTTCGAACCCATGTCGCGGCAACAAAAAAGCGGCCGGCATCCGCCAGTCGCTTTTCTATTCTATGGTGGGCCGTCAGGGGTTCGAACCCTGGACCTTGGGATTAAAAGTCCCCTGCTCTGCCAGCTGAGCTAACGGCCCGCGGGTGGCATTGTACCACGGTCTGGGGCTATTCCCAACTCCATTGGCCGTTCTGGAAAATCACAACTTCACGTCCATCAGGCGTAATGCCCGTAATATCGATATCGTCCGTGCCGATCATAAAATCGACGTGCGTGCTCGAGACGTTAACGCCATGCTCCAGGAGCTCCTCCTTGGACATGTCATACCCACCCTCGATGCATTCGGGGAAACCGACACCCAGCGCGAGATGGCAGCTAGCGTTCTCATCATAGAGCGTGTCATAGAATAGAACGCCACTTTCACGGATCGGCGTGTTCTTGGAGATAAGCGCGACCTCACCCAGATGAGCGGCACCTTCATCGGTGTCAATAATGCTCGCAAGCGTCGCCTTACCCACGCGGGCATCGTAGTCCACTACGCGGCCCGCCTCGAACTTAATCCAAAAATCGTCAACCTTGTTACCGTGGTGAATGAGCGGCATAGCCGAATACACGATACCGTCGGCACGCATACGATCAGGCGAGGTGAAGACTTCCTCGGTGGGAATGTTGGGGAAGAAGGGGTGCCCATCGGGCGTCTTGCCCTTGCCGCCGGCCCACTCGTGACCTTTCGTCATGCCAATCGTCAGATCGGTTCCATTTGCCGAGGTGTAATGCAGGTAGTCGAAACGATTGTCGTTCAGGAAACGCAGGTTCTTTTCGAATGCGGCGTCATGGAGTTCCCAGTCGCTCTCCGGGTCCTGGCCATCGGCGCGAGCGGTATGCAGAATCGCATTCCACAGCTTATAGATTGCAACCTCATCGGCGTCTCCCGGGAACACCTCGCGCGCCCAGGCAACGACCGGCGCGCCGGCGATGCACCACGGGTTGATGTTGTAGTCCAGTCCGCGGCGGAAGACCTTGCACTGCGTGTTCCTTGCCTTAGAAGCTGCAGCAGGCTTAGCGGGATCGATGCCCTTAAGAGCGGCAGGGTCCGCACCCTCGATAAAGATAAAGCAGGCACCATCCTGGGCCAGTGAATCAAGCTGCAGGCGCTTCCACTCGGGCGTCTGCTCAAAATAGCTTTTCTCGACATGCTCGTACGTGAGCCTCGTCACGGCGTCATCGGCCCAAATAACCGTCACGTGACCGGCACCGGAGGCATAGGCCTCCGCGACCACCACGCGCGCAAACGGCGCGCACTCGACCGGAGACTGAACGACAACCTCCTGACCGGGCTTGACGTTTACGCCCTTGCGGACAACCAGGCGCGCATAGTTTTTAATCTTGGGCTCTAGGGCCTTCATGCCCTCCAGAGCCTCTTCGACCGTCAGGGCAGCTCGAATCATGTGCCACTCCATCTATCTATAGAACAGTAAAAAGGCGCGCCGCAAAAACGACGCGCCTTATATCTTAGCGATAAGTATGCATGCAAACGCTACTTCTTCTTGGAGTCCTTCTTGTCCTCCTCGGCAGCCGAGCGCTCGATAAGGGCGTTGAGCTTGTTCTCGGACATGCCCTCGGCCTGCGTGCGGTACATGTTGCGCAGGGGACGAATACGAACGAAGTCGTAGATGAAGTCACCCAAAATGACGACGTAGGACAAAACAATGCCGACCATCTGGACAGGGCTGGACACCATGCCAGCGGGAGCGAAGTACAGCGAAGCCCAAATGGCCACGACGAGCACCATGCCGATAGTGAGCACGGCCCACCAGATGCGGCGGCGCTTGGTGTAGTCCTCATCCTGCTTGAGAAGGATATTCGACACCGTGTAGATGCGATCCTCCTTGGCGCGCTGCTTAGCCTTGCGGGCGCGCTTCTCCTCTTTAGAGAGGCCCTCGAGATTCTCGCCCTTCTCGAGCTCTTTGCGGCGTGCCTTAGACGAAGCCGGCACGACGCGGACAGAGCTCGCTGCCTGACGGGCGGGCTTGGCGGATGCAGCGGACTTGCGCGCAACCCCGGTAACCTCGTGGGATTGCGTGCGCTTGTTCGTGGCGCTACGGGTACTCACTTATGCGTTCTCCTTCATGCTTGTGAACTGGGAGCCCGTGATGATCTGGAAGGCCTCGCGATAGCGCTCGGACGTGCCATCGATGACCTCGGCGGGCAGGTGCGGGGTCTCCCCCGTCATATCCCAGTTGGCTTTGAGCCAATTGCGGACGAATTGCTTGTCGTAGCTGGGCTGAATCTTGCCCTCCTCGTAGCTGGCGGCAGGCCAGAAACGGCTGGAGTCGGGCGTGAGGCACTCGTCGATCAGCGTAACCTTGCCATCGATGACACCGAACTCGAACTTGGTGTCGGCAATGATGATGCCACGGGTCGCTGCATACTCGGCGGCAGCCTTGTAGATCTTGAGGGAAAGGTCGCGAATCTGCGTGGCGATGTCCTCGCCCACGATCTCGCAGCAACGCTCGAACGAGATGTTCTCGTCGTGGTCACCGATCTCGGCCTTCGTGGACGGCGTGAACAGCGGCTCGGGAAGCTTGGAAGCCTCGGTCAGGCCCTCAGGCAGCTGGATGCCGCAGACGGTGCCGTTCTCGTCGTAGGTCTTCTTGCCCGAACCGGTCAGATAGCCGCGGACGATGCACTCGATAGGAATCGTCTGGGCCTTCTTAACCAGCATGGCGCGGCCGGCGAGGTGGTCACGATACTCAGCAAACTCCTCGGGGAAATCCGCCGGGTCGATGGAAACGAGGTGGTTGGGAACGATGCCGGCAAACTTATCGAACCAGAATGCCGAGATGCGGTTGAGCACCTCTCCCTTAAACGGAATCTCGTCGGGAAGAATGAAGTCGAACGCAGAAATGCGGTCGGTGGCGACCATCAGCAGGTTTTCACCGGCATCGTAAATATCACGAACCTTGCCACGGGAATCCGGACGACGCTCCATCGTTGTCACGTGAGTCACTCCTTACCTAAATACGACAGAAATGCGGGTTCTTTCCCGCATGTTTTCGCAAACTCGGAGCGGCAGGGACGCGGCCCCTCCTTCACCGAATAGCGAAAAGCTAGTGCTCCATTGTAGTAGATGCCGCGTCTGCCGTGTGCTCGCGGGGCAGATGAATTGTAAAAGTCGTACCCTTTCCAAGCTCCGACTCCACGGATATGTAGCCATGGTGACGCTCGACAATCTGCTTGGTCACGGCGAGGCCGACGCCCAGGCCGCCAGCTTCGCGGGCGCGGCTGGCATCGGCGCGCCAAAACCGCCCGAAAATGCGCGACAGATCGTCCTTGGCAATACCGATGCCGGTATCAGAAACGGCAATGCTGACGTGCCTGCGGTCACTGAGCACCGACACCACGACCCAACCGCCCTCGGGGGTGTAGCGCATGGCGTTGCTCATGAGGTTGATAACACATTGCGTGATCATGTCGGGATCTGCCTCGACAACGTCATCGTGGCCCTGCGTCTCATCTGCAAAGCGCAAACGCAGGTCACGGTCGGCAAACAGGCGCTCCTGGCCATTCACAATCGATCGCACGAACGGAACCATGTCCACCGGTTCTAGATTGAGCGGAGCCGTGCTGTTTTCCATACGCGATAGGTCGAGCATCTGCTGCACCAGACGAGCCAGGCGACGCGTCTCGGAAGCAACGGTCTCCAAATGCTCATCGTCGGTGGGATACACGCCATCCTGCATGGCCTCGACCGTTGCGAGCATGGCCATAAGCGGCGTGCGAAGCTCGTGTGCAACGTCTGAGGTCAGGCGCTTCTCGTGTTTCATATCCTTCTCGAGCGAAGTGGCCATCTCATCGAAGGTCTCACCCAGCTGATCGATCTCGTCATCACCGCGCAGTCCCGTGCGAGCCGACAGGTCGCCGTCACGGATTTGCTTTGCGGTACTGGTGATGCGATGAATCGGCTTGGTGAGCATGCGCGACACGAGCGATCCGATAACGACCGAAATGCAGATTGCAACAACCGCGGCGAGGGCCATGGCGTTAAAGGTCTTCTCCCTAAACGCAGAGTCCGCCTTGGTGAGCAGAGCGTCGGAGCCGATGGCCCACAGCTTTACCTGTCCGACATGCTCGCCGGAAGACGTTACAATCTCGACGTTAGCAACGCTATCGGAGTCGGTTGGAGCAGACGAGACCGGGCTATGCGATGCCCTCTTGCCGCTCGTGTCGTCGGTCGTAGCCTGGTTTTCGCGTACATCGGCGGTGGCGCTTGCCGAGGGCCAGGAATCGTCATAAACGATCACGCCCTTTTTATTGACGACCTGCATGCCCAGATCGTCGGAAACCAAACTCGACGTTGCGACCGTGCGCAGTTCTCCCGCGGTCCAAGAGCCGTTTTCCTCATATGAGGTCGCCAACTTCTCGGCAGCGGAATTTGCGATTTCGACGATATTGGAGCGTGTGTAATCCGAAAAGACCGTGCCCCACACAACAGAGACAACGCCCACCAGCACCAATACTGTCATGAGCGATGTCAGAGCAAAAGCAAGTGCCATGCGCGAGGGATAGCTCATCGTTGGCCGTGAATCGGAACGAGGCGTGTTCCAACTAGCCTTGGAACCCGCCTCGCTCTCCTGCTTGTGCTTTTGTCCGATTTCAAAGCGCGCAGGTGTCATATGTGATTTCCCTATTTCTCGTCCGACTTATCGGTCTTGGCCGGAGCCTCGAAGCGATAGCCGACACCATGGACGGTGTAGAGCCACTTGGGCTTCTTGGGATCATCGCCCAGCTTAGCGCGAAGATTCTTCACGTGGCTATCGATGGTGCGCTCATAGCCCTCAAAGTCATACCCGAGCACTTTCTCGACCAGCTCCATGCGGTTATACACACGGCCGGGATGGCGGGCAAGCGTGGTGAGCAGCTTGAACTCGGAAGCCGTCAGATCGACTTCCTTGCCCTCGACCAAGATCTTGTGGCCCGAGATATCGATGACCAGATCGCCGAAGTCGAGTACCTCGACGGCGGGCTCGTCGGCCTGATGGGCACGGCGGAACAGAGCGCGAACGCGGGCGACGAGCTCGCGCGGCGAGAACGGCTTAATCAGATAGTCGTCGGCGCCGAGCTCAAGACCGATAATACGGTCCTCGATCTCGCCCTTAGCCGTCAGCATGATGATGGGGACATCCGAGGTATCGCGAATGGTGCGGCAAACGCGCTCGCCGGGAATCTTGGGGAGCATAAGGTCGAGCACGACCAGGTCGAACTGATGCTTCTCGAACTCCTCGATCGCGGACTGGCCGTCGCCGACGCCCACAACCCAGTAGCCTTCGTGCTCGAGATAGGCAGCGACGGCGTCACGGATTGCCTTCTCATCCTCGACCAGCAGAATCTTTTTTGCATCTGAAGCCATAACACGGCCCCCCTGTCTCAATTAGCTAAGAACAAGCCCATTTTAACGCACCTGAGCCCGCCGGATGCCGCTATGACGCGGCAGCTCGGCGGGCGGTACTCACAATTACAACGCGTTTATTCCCCTGTTGGCGCCTTTTTAACCCCTCTAAGCTTAAAGAGAGAATAGACGTGCAGTGACCGTCTCTGGTATACCCTGGCTGTTGCGCACCGTGGCGTACGTAAGGAATGAGTCCGATTTTCCCGCCGTAGCTGGATAATCGCCATACTCCAAAGCGCGGTCGGGCGACAGCAGCGAGCCATAGGTCTTGGCAGAGGTGTCGATCAGGAAATGCGACGCCTGTACCTTAACAAGGTATTTATTCTTCTTGCCAGCCGCACATGCGAGCGGCTCGCGGGACAGGAAGAGGTACGGCCCTCCCTCATTACCGATATATGTGCCCATATTGCCCAGGCTGCCCACGCCACTATAGGCCGCCTCGATAGAAAACACGAAGGTATCGCCCATATATACGGCCTCGAAAGGCGAGACTGACGAGGGAAGGACTAGCTGGGCACGTTTGGTGTTGTTGCCGTCGGTCAGATCGATTGCCGTTATGCCGTAGTAGACGCCCTCGTCGTTGCGGACACGCGGCGAGATGGTCAAAATGCCGTCGCTCGCGCGCGGGGCCGATGCAAAGCGGCCCGTCGATTTCCAAATTACCTCGGCCTTGGATTCATCAAGCGAGCGACGATAGCAAAACGAATCACTACTCGTTTTATTGCCGCCTGCTGAAGGCATTTTATACCAGATGACTGATGCCCCGAACGCCGTAAACAGCGGCGGATCGTAGTCCTTGCCACCTCGATCGAACTCAACCACGTCGCCAGAGAGCGAAGCGCCCGACAGATTTTGAGCGTAGAGCTTCCACGATGAATTGGCAAAGTTCATCTCAACCCACGCGAATACGCCGTCGCCGGCACGGACATCGTAGAATGCATATCCCGTGCCCTCGATAGGATCCTCGATTAATGTGGTAAGCGAGCCATCGCCCAGGTTGAGCACACCGAGCGTGTTGGCGTGCAGTGCCGATGCGGGCGCCATCATTGCCGCGGCGTAATCGCCGTCGCAGTAGTACAGCAGCGTACCCAGAGGCAGCGTCCACGACGCCGCCGGCTCAAGATCGATGTCGACTGCCTCGTACTCATCCGTAATCGAGATGATTTTGGAATCATCCTTGATAACCTGCGGCTCGCCGGCGGCATCATCGCTGGTGCCCGTTTTTTTCGAGCATCCGGCAAGCACCGTGGCAGCGCCCGCGGCAGCCCCACCGAGTACAAAGCCGCGACGCGATATTCCGTTCTTGATGTGATCGGCGATACCCATTAGGCGATCTCGGTGCGAGCGGCCTCGATAGCGCGTGTAAGCTGGTCGGCGCAGGAGGTCTTTTTCATACCGCAGGTATTACCGGCGAGAACCTCGATTACGCGATCGGCAGGAGCGCCCTCGACCAGCTTGGAGATAGCCTTGAGATTGCCGTCGCAGCCGCCGGTAAACTCAACGCCCATCACCTTGTTGCCGTCATCGGAAAGATCAAGGTGAATATTGCGAGCACACACGCCCTGAGGCTTGTAATCAAACGAAATCATGCGATCCCCTCTCAGAATGTTATTCGAGACGACTATTATCCCCGTCTTTCCCTAAATGCAACGAGGCGCTTTGCCGGCAACACACATTACCAGCAAAGCGCCCTAAAAAGCTAACGTTATGCCCGAACCTACTCGAAGCTCAGCTGCTCCAGACGATCAAAGACCGTGTCGATACGGGTGAGGAAGTCCCACGGATCAAAGATCTCGTCGAGCTTCTCCTGACTGACGGTGCAGCGCGGGTCGGCCTCGAGACGCTCCTTAAAGGTGGGGCCGGAGACACAATCCTGTACCTCGTGCCAGGTTGCCATAGCGTTCTCCTGCACAATGGCGTACGCGTCCTCGCGGGTGATGCCCGTGTCGACGAGGGCGAGCAGTACCTTGGAAGAGAAGATGAGGCCGCGGGTCTTATTGAGGTTGGCCATCATGCGGGCGGGATACAGTTGCAGGCCGTCGATAACGCGAATGAGGCACTGGAACATGTGGTCGAGGGCGATGAAGCTGTCGGCCTGGGCGACGCGCTCGGCAGAGGAGTGCGAAATGTCACGCTCGTGCCACAGGGCGACGTTGTCGAAGGCAACCTGCGCGTTGGCCTTCACGACGCGCGACAGGCCGCAGACCTTCTCCATGGTGATGGGGTTGCGCTTGTGCGGCATGGCGGAGCTGCCCTTTTGACCCTTACGGAACGGTTCCTCGGCCTCGAGTGTATCGGTCTTCTGCAGATTGCGAACCTCGGTAGCGATGCGCTCACAGGTGGCCGCGGTGGTGGCGAGAACGCCGGCGAGGTAGGCGTGATGATCGCGGCTAATAACCTGCGTGGACAGCGGGTCGTGAACCAGGCCCAGGTGCTCGCAGACATATTCCTCGACAAACGGCTCGATGGAGCTGTACGTGCCGACAGCGCCCGAGATGGCACCAAAGGCAACGTTCTTGCGGGCATCCTCAAGACGGTCCAGATCGCGCTTGAGCTCCCAGGCCCAAGAGCCAAACTTCATGCCAAAGGTCATCGGCTCGGCATGGATGCCATGAGTGCGGCCGGCGCAGAGCGTGTTGCGCTCCTCGAAGGCGCGACGCTTGCAAATCTCGCCGAGCTTCTTGACGTCCTCGATGATCAGGTCGCAGGCCTGGGTGAGCTGGTAGCACAGGGCCGTGTCGCCCAGATCCGAGCTGGTCATGCCATAGTGAACCCAGCGGCTGGGCTTGGGGTCGCCCTCGGGAACATCGGCATCGATGTATTCCTTCATGTTGGTCAGGAAGGCAATGACGTCGTGGCGCGTGACTTCCTCGATCTCATCGACCTTCGCCTTCTCAAAGTTGGCATGGTCGCGGATCCACTGGGCCTCGTCTTTGGAAATACCGATCTTGCCGAGCTCCGCCTGGGCCTCGCAGGCCAGAACCTCGATTTCCTGCCAAATGGCGTACTTGTTCTCGAGGGAGAAGATGTGTCCCATCTCCGGGCGGGTATAGCGATCGATCATAGCGGCTCCTTTTTGGTTATTGGCACGTTGGTCGTAACCCAACCATTGTACCGTGCGCAGGTGCAAGTATGGGCAGCAGGCATTAACCTAACATTTTGGAATTGGAGCGAGCATGGGGACGTCCGCGCATTTGCTTCGCAAATACGCACCGGCTGCGGTCGGCAGACCCGGTCCGCGCACACGCACGGGCACAGCGGGTTGGACCCGACGTTCCCGAGGTCCCCCGTACTCGATGGAGCGGGCAACGGGACATCCGCGTATTTGCTTCGCAAATACGCACCGGCTTCAGGCGCCTGTCGGCGCCTTCGCCTGCTCGCTACAAACGCTTCGCGTTTGCTTAACGCTCGCACCCTGGCGGGTTCGAGTCCCGGCGCTTGGTAGTAAAAAGCACGGCAACGTAACGCTGCCGTGCTTGTGCTTTTTACTGGAGCGGGCAACGGGACTCGAACCCGCGAGTGTCAGCTTGGGAAGCTGATGCCTTACCACTTGGCGATGCCCGCTTGTGTGTTGGCTAGTATAACGCGGTTGTCTTGTTCGATACAAGGGTGGCGATGCTTGTTTTAGCTGTGGAGATTCGTTTGAAAATCGCGTCAATTGTGGAGATGAGGACCTTTGACCTCCTGTTCTCCCTATCTTCTACCTGCGCTTTTGCTTGATTGTTGTATTTGAGCTCAATTTGTCAGGAATTGGGCAAGCTTTTGGTCAGGCTCCGGTACTTACCCGCATGAACCTCGGGGGTAGCCTCATCCTACGCGTCGCAGCCTCCCCATGCGGCGCACGAGGGATAAGGAGCAGCCATGTCCAACGCACCCACGCACTCTGTCCACAGCGCAATCGCAACAGGTCCGCTGCTCCTGCTCCTCTTCCTGCTTTTCGGCTGCCTGGCACCGAGAGCCGCATTTGCCGTCGATGGCTACGACCAACTCGGCTTCCGCACTATTAGCGATGATTGTGGGCCCTTCTTCATCGGCAAGTATGAAGCTCAAGACGCCTCGATTGCCTACTGCATGAACCAGGAGCGCCCCGGCCCCACCAAGCCGGGCGGCCCATGGCTCAACTTTGATCAAGGCTGGGTGTGGCTCGACGACGAGTTCGCGGCAATCGTTTGTCACGGATATCCCACCACCACGTCGTTTGGCGGTTACCATCTTTCACCCGATCGCGCCCGCGCCGCCACCCAGCTTGCCGTATGGATGCTCAACGGCACTACCCATGTCGACGGCACCTACTCCTACACGACCGCTCAGGGTAAAACCAAGAGCGGACACTTTACCGCCGACAATGAAGTCGTGGCGGCTGCGCGGTGGCTCCACGACAGCGCAAAATCAGGAAGCATCGAAGCCGCTCCGCACCGCGCGCGACGCTATCTAGGGGCCGTATCGGGCGGCAGCAAACGTCAAGACATGCTCTATGTACTGCCGGCGGTCTCTGTTTCCTTCCAAAAGCAGTCTGCTAACACCGTTATTACCAGCGGAAACAATACCTATCAGTTTACCGGGGCAACATTCGATATTTTTGAGAGCGCCAGCGGCGCGCGTGTCGGCACCATCAAGATGGACAGCAACGGTCGAGCGCAAGCAACACTTCTGCCCAACACGGCATACTACCTAGTTGAAACGAAGGCGCCGGCCGGCTATGTCCCCCGCCACGATCGTATTGCCTTTACCACGGGGAATGACGGCGGGCGGGTCGCCATTGATGAACAGCCCGGTACCATCAATCTGCGTATCGTAAAACTCGATGCCGCGACGAATGCCGGCCCCCAGGTGGGATCTTCACTCGCAGGAGCAGAGTTCACGTGTGTGTCGCAATCAACCCCTGGATGGGCACAAATCCTCACGACCGACGAAAGCGGTCGGGCCACCCTCGCCGATGTCCCCTTAGGAACCTTTACCATCTACGAATCAAAAACCCCCGAGGGCTACCTGCCATCCAACGACAGCTGGACCTATACCGTTGGAGCCGACCAGCTCGGCGATTCAGGCGTGGTCGAGATCGAATCTCGCGTTTCCGATATCCCCATTGCGTTTAACCTTGAGATTTCCAAATTCAAGGATTACGGCAATAGCGACCAATCCGGCCTGGAGCAGCCGGCGGGTGGTGTTGTCTTTGAGGTTGTCAGCAACAGCTCTCAGCAGGTTGTTGGCACACTGACCACAAACGTCTATGGCTTTGCCTCCACCAAAGATCAGCCCGAAGCATGGTTCGGCGCAGGCAAGCGACCCGCCAGTGTCCACGGAGCCGTCCCATACGACCGTGCCGGCTACACGGTTCGCGAGGTTCCGGAAACCGTCCCCGAGGGTTTTAAACGTGCAGGGGAATGGACCGTCGGGGCCAATCAGATTTCCAACGGCGCCGAGCTTCAATATATCGTGGACAACCATGCTCTGTCGACGCATCTCCAGATTGTAAAACGCGATGCCCAAACAGGCGCTTCTGTTCCACTAGCCGGATTCACCTTCCAACTCCTCGACAGCAATCACGAATCTGTCTCACAAACTTGCTGGTATCCAACACATAACGTAATGGACACCTTTACGACTGACGCGACCGGGACCGTCACACTGCCCGAATCGCTCGTGCCGGGCACCTATTATGTACGCGAAACCTCGGCCAAAGAGCCCTATCTTGTCGGCGAGGAGATCGAGGTAAACATACCCGCCGACATGAACCTAACGCCCGTTGCAATCGCCTCGTATTATGACCACGCCGCGACCGGAAACATCAGGATCGTTAAAACCGATGCCATAGACGGCAGCAGCCTCGCGGGCGCCGTCTTTGAGATCCGTGCCTCGAGTGATATCGTGCGCCCCGACGGTAGCATTGCCGCGCTCGACGGTGAGACTGTCGCTACCATCACGACGGATGAAACTGGAGAAGCACGCGCGGACAACCTCCCGCTGGGACTTGGCACCGCACGCTACGAGGTTGTCGAGACTCAAGCGCCGGCAGGCTTCTTGCTCGATCGGACAACCCATATTGTCGACCTTACTTATGCCGACCAGAAAACACCCGTTGTAGAAGCACGGCTTAACGTATCCGACGATTACACCAAGGTTGATATCTCCAAGGTCGATGCAAGCGGTGAGCAGGAAGTGGAAGGCGCACAACTCACCTTATATGGTCCCGATAAAACCGAAATAGACTCCTGGACCTCATCCGACAAGCCACACCGCGTCGAACATCTTGCACCCGGCACCTACTCGTTGCGCGAAATGATGTCTCCGCGGACCTATGACCTTGCCGAGGAAATAACGTTTGAAATAAAGGATACGGGAGAAGTCCAATCCGTCGCGATGAAGGATGCGCCCATCGAGATCAAGGGACAGGTCGACAAGCGTCAGGAACTTGTCCAACCTATCGAAAAGGGCCTGTTGGCTAACGGCGATGGTAAAAATCGCGCCGCGACGCAAACTAATACGGATGGACTTTTCTCCTATACCATCGACGCTCGAAACGATTCCGCTACTTGGGTTGATGAGTTTACGATTACCGATGATCTTGAGTGCGCCAAAGACGGCACGGCGAGATTCATCTCAATCGAAACCCCCGTCGCCATCGGCGACCTCAACGGTCTGTGCAACGTGTGGTATCGCACGACGCCGTTGGACTCGACAGACGTCGATGAGCCGGCGAACGCGACACTTGACGATGGACACGAAAATCCTTGGCTTGAGTCCGATGAAGTAAGGGAGAGTCTGAGTGAGGATTGCCGCCTCGTCGATTACGACGGCTGGCACCTCTGGAAGGCGGATGTCTCGACCACGGAATCCACCACACTCGAGGCGAAAGAACTCGACCTTGCGTCCAATACCGTCGTAACGGGCATTCGAATTGAATACGGTGCGGTAGCCGCCGACTTTACGACTCGAAGCGATGCGGATTCTTGGACCCGCGATGATCTCAAGGATGAGCACGACGACCTTGACGATGCCAAAGCAATCCTTGGCACAGACGCTCGGGGCGCAGTCGTACACATGCAGGCAACGTCGGCTTATACGCCCCAAACCGCACTCACCAACAGCGCACGCGTCGATCTTTGCCGCAACGGTGGCGGCGATAAACTTGAGTCACATGACGAGGACCGTGTCATTCAACGCTGTACCCTACCGCAGGACCTACCGGCAACAGGATCAGTTCCCATCGCCGCTTGCATCACCGCGCTCCTGACCTCGGGTGCCGCAGCCCTATGGTTCGCTCGCCTTAGGTCGATCCCAAAGAAACGCTAGCGCGATGAAAAAGCGGGCGAGCCAGTCCCCTGGCTCACCCGCTTTCAATCATGTAAATCGCCGTATCTACTCTGCAGACGAAGATCCACCATCAACGATTGTCTGCTCGGACTCAGGAATCCCATCGGCACCCGTACTCTGTTCTTGCTCCACCTCTTCGCTGATTGCGGAGGCAGGGGTCGAGCCCTTCGCACCCACGATGTAGGCAGCCCCAAATCCTAACGCAATGGCAATCAAGGTCAAAATCACGTAGACAGGCCAATGGCGCTTAATATACGAAAACACGTTGACTCCTTAGAGCTCCGTCTACGAACGGCGGATAACCTCGGTCACGACCTCGGATACCGTGGCAATGTTCGTCGGGTTGACATTGTGAGGCAGGTCGTCCTCAGTACGAGCGCAAGCCAGACGCGTGCCGTCCACGCCGGCGATGGTGAGGGCTCGGCGGCTCGCCTCGAGCGCGGCATAGGCATCGGTCTTGGCATAGGGCATCTCGAGCGCGCCACAATCGACATGGAACGACTTGCACACCTTGCTGACCAGGTTCATGATGCGGCGATCGCCCTTGAGCAGCTGTTGTTCGCCCTCAACCGTCACCACCGAAAGCCTACCGGCGCCGACGGATTCAAGATTGATAAAGAATACGCCGCGGAGCTTATCGCGATGCGAAGCCAAGAAGGCCTTCATGCCGGCGCCATCACAATCCGAGGCGCCCGTTGCCACAAACCAGATATCGTGACCGAGCAGCTCATCATCGCCCATAGAGGCGACAGCCGAGAGCATATCTTCGGAAGAAGCGCCATCGGAAGACGTAGCGCCACCCTTCCAGCCATCGTTATCGTCCTCGAAGTTATCCCACGAACCGATGCCGCGACCGGACTTTTTGGCATCGTAATCGTCTTCGACGCCCAGCCAGTCACTCATGCTGTCCTGCTCGTTTTTCTTTTTACGACCGAACAGGCCACCCAGGCCGCGCTTGCGAGACTTGGGTGCCGCCGGGGCGGGAGCCGAAATGGTCTCGATCGGCTGCGCGCCCGACGCAACGGGCATAGGAGGCGCAACGGGTGCCGATGTGGGTTCGGGACCCTGGGCAGTAGCAAAGGGGTCGTTGACCTGGGCAGAGGGATCGGGAAGGTCGAACAGCGACGTGCGAGACGCAACGTTTGCCTGCTTCATAGACGGCAGCGACGGATCGGGGACCGAAGCCAGCGGAGACGAGGAAGGTGCAGGCGACGGTGCCGACGCCGGATCGGGAACATTCATCTGCGGACGCGGCGATGCCTGGGAGGAAATCTGGGCCATAAGGGAATCGACTGTTTCGTCCTGGGTGGGAGCAACATCGGCAACCGTGGCACCGGAACCGCTCGGGGTCGGCATGGTGAAAATCTGCGTGGAGTAAGGCCTCGACTCATCCGTCTCGGGAGTCTCGGAAACCGCAGACACTTCCTCCTGCTCGACCTCGGTCGAATCATCTTGCTCGGCTGCCGCGTACTGCTCTTCGTCAGAGTTGGCCTCGACGGGCTCGTCCTCGGCAGCATCCTGAATTTCGGCAGCATCAATGGGCTCGTCATCGTCCACCGCGTCGCCCTGCTCATCGGACACAGGAAGGGGCTCGGCAATCGCGGTGCCCTGCTTTTCAAACGTTATCGTGGAATCGAACTGCGCGGCATCAAACGACATGGTGCTATCGACGTGCTGCTGAGCCTCGAAAGACGTTGTCGCCTCAACAACATCCGCGGACGTCGGTTGCTGGGACTCAAAGGACGTTGTAGCTTCGGCGGCGTCGACGGGCACGGACTGCATAGCCTCGTTCTGCTCAAACTCTTGCGCCGCGCGCTCACGTGCCGCCTCGGCTGCCTGCTGCTGAGCGATAGCCTCCTGCTCGGCAGCCTCGCGTGCGGCAGCGCGCTTCTCCTCGAAATCGTCGACAAATTTCCTGCCCTTTGCAAGCGCACCCTTAAAGAAGCTGGAAGCGCTGGCGCCAATCGAAGAGAACGCGGATGCAATATCGGCATGGGGCGTTGCCGCGGGAATCTCGGCAGAGAAATCAGTATCGCTCTCGTAAGACACGCGCCTCGGCTGTTCAACGTAATCGTCGTCAGACTCGTCCGCAACGTCTTGCGCCGGCGTGGCGGGAGCCAAAATGTCCAGTCCTGCCGCGGGATCGATCGCGGACACCGCCTCGGGCTCGGCAACGGCAGCGGTAACCGCGGCAGACTCATCATCCGCAGTGACAACGGGCGCAGGCTCGGGCTCAAACGTCGGCTCCTCGCCCTCCTCGTAATCGAGCGTGCAGGACTCGGGAAGCATTCCGAGCGCACGGATGGCATCCGAACCAAAGCGGATGTTGCCGGCGGCATTGCGATAGAGCTTGGGCTCGGGCTCGGCCGCGACAGGCTCCTCCACCGGCTCGGCAGCGGAAACCTCGTCATTGAACTCTTCAGCCTGGACAGCCTGATTCTGATCCTCGGGCACGATGGCGCCAATCAGCGTCTCGTCGGCAGACGCACCCTCAAAGCCCTCGATCTGCTCGTCGAAAGCCTCGCCCTGTTCGGGCTCAGTCTGAGTGTCGGGAGCAATCGGCTGACCGAACTCGTCCTCGGCGTAGGTAGGCTCTTCGTACTCGATGGTGTTGCCGTAGTCGTTTTGCTGCTGGGCCGCGGCATACTCCGCCGCTGCACGCGCCATTTCCTCGGCACGACGCTTTTGCTCCCCAAAATAGGTATCGAACGGAACATCGTCGGGAAACTCGTTTTCGCCCTGGAAGGGAGCAACGTTGTCCATAACGCCGAGCATAGCGGCGACAGAAGACTTGTTGCACACCGCGCCGGACGTATAGGGAAGAATATGGCGGTTAGAGATGATGTTTGCCGCGTTGGCAAGCGCAACGAGGGAAGCGAGGATCGCGACAATCCACAGCAGAACCTTGAGCGCGCCGGGGAGCGGCAGGATACGCAGGATGGCAACGGCAGCGGGGGCAACCGTGGCAACGGGCAACAGCTTGGCGATGAGCGCACGATACGAGGCATAAGGCTCGCGGGCGAGCAGCTCAGCACGGGGAGAGTCGTAGTGTGCGACAACGACCACCGGGCGGTTGCGCGGAGATGCGAGCGGGCCCGAGGCCTTGTGGTAGGCGATGACATTTTGGCTCACGCCCGTCTTGCCCAGGCGCGAAACCACGGGGCGGCCCGTGCGCTCGAGCACGTAAAGAACGGCACCGACAATGGCCAGCAAGGTGCCGACCAAGCCGATACCGCCGCCGATACCCATCAGCAGGGCGCCGGCAAACGCAAGAATACCGGTAACGGCAAATGCCAATCTACTGGGCGCCGGGGCATTGAACTCCTGAACCTCGGGATCAAAGCCGTGGTTGCGGAAGATCTGAGCGATATCCTCGGCAGCCAAGCGCTCTTCTTCGCTGCATGCCGGCGTAATGCCGGTGTTCTGCAGCAGGTGGTTAATATAGTTCTGGGTGTTCGCCATGTGCGCTCCACATCCATAATCCGACAAATAGGCCCAATGCATGCACATTAGAACCGTATATAGTCGAAAGTATACCCCGAGCGAGCGCAAACGACCGAATTCGGGCCATCTTAACGCCCCGAGCGGACAAGGATATAGCCTAATCTCCATATCGGACTAAAATCATGGCAGCAAACCACCTTCTCATGCGAGGACTCTATGACGGCAAGCGACGCGACCGCAACAATTAAAAAGGGGAATTCGGAGCCCGGTTTCGATAAAACGGCTCAGCGCATCCTCAATCTTTTCTTTGTGCTCAACAGCTCCCCCGAACCGCTGACGACCGAGCAGATCGTCTTGGATTCTGACCTGGGATATGGCTCGGGCAACATCGACTCGGATAAGCGCAAGTTTCGGCGCGATCGTGACAAACTGCTCGAGCGTGGCATCTTAATCAAGGAGGTTCGCCCCGCCGGTGCGCAGGAGACCGAGGAAAGCTCGTGGACAATCGACCGCGAGCACACGTTTGCTGCAGGCGGCCTCATCACCGCAGACGACGCCGATATCCTACTCAACGCCATCGACCAGACGCTAGCGGCCGGCTCTTCCACCTTTGCCGCGCCGCTTGCCGATATTCGCTCCAAAATTGCCTACCTCACCGGCATGTCGGCGGTGGACGAAGTACCGATCCGCCGCTCTCCCACCGTCGATGCGGTATGGAGCGCCTTTGCCGAGCGATGCGCGCTGCGATTTTTATATCAGAACGGACGCGGCGAGCAGAAAGAACGTACCGTCTGTGTCTACGGCATGTTCGAACGCGAGGGCGTGGCGTACTTCTGCGGCCTCGACAATGTCACCGACGACATCAGGACATTCCGCTGCGACCGTATCGTTCGCGCATGGCGTCCTTCGAAGGCCTACGCCATCCCTGCGGACTTCAATCTCAACGACTGTCTGTTCTTTGAATTCGATTTTGCCGACCGACCGCCCGTTGCAGCCACGTTCTCGTTCGCCCCTCAGGCGCAGATCGATATGATCAACGGCCTCACGCGCGGGCGAGGTGAGCTCGCACACACCGATGCGGGATGGATCTGGACCGTTGACGTGCGCGACCTTGAAGCCGCCGCCTCATTTTGCATGGTCCACGCCATGGACGGCATGAGGCCCATGGCCCCCAAATCGCTCAAGCAGGCGTGGAACCACCTCATTGAAAGGACGGTGCACGAGCATGCCCGTGCGTAAACTCACCAGCGAGCAGAGACTCTCGCGCGCCATCGACATCATGGAGGCCCTCTACGCCGCCGGCGAGAGCGGCATGACACGAACCGAAATTTGCGACCGCTTTGACATCACGGGAGTATCACTCGACGAGATTCTCGAGATCGTCTCGACGCTCGCGGACCGAGAATCGGGTGCGCGCATCATCTGCGAATGCCACGGCGAGCGTGTGGTCCTCACCGGTGACGCCGGACGTGTGCTACCGCTGCGTCTGAGTGCCGCCGAAGGCGCTGTGCTCAACCACGAACTTGAATCGTTGGGGATCGAGCCGCAGACGGCAGCTCGGATTCGACATGCCCTTCTGCCCGAAGAGCTCGGCTATAACCAGCGCGTCTTTGACACCGTCAACCACGGGTCACACTGGCAGCAGCTGAGCTGCGCCATTCAGGACGGCGTTCGCTGCCGCATCTCGTATCGCTCGATGGACGATGCACGGCCACGCGAGCGTCTGGTCGACCCCTTGCGCATTACGGTAAACGGCGACCAAACATACCTGATTGCCTGGGACATCGCGGTCGATGAGCAGCGCACCTATCGCATGGATAAAATCGAGGGACTCACCTTGACGGAAGACTCCGTCGTGCCTCACACACCGGGCGTCGCATCCCTCCACGATTCCCTTGCCCGGACGCAGCGTAGCGCAAAGCTCTTGATGCCATTCGATATGGCGGAGCATCTGGACTGGGCCGGCATCACCCTAATCGAGCGCAGCGGGGCAGACATGGCAACGGTAACCGTGCATTACGGCTCCGAGCGTTGGCTACTGAGCCAGATAATCGCAGCGGGCGGAGCCATCCGCATCTTGGATGACCCCGCCCTGTCAAAGCGTCTGTGCGATATGGCAAAAACCCTCGTCTGTCCGCTTTAGCGCCGCCGCTCGTGGTGTGCGCGCCACAGTTGCAGATAGTGACCGATCTGCGCCGATTCGATGCGCTGGTAGGAGCTCGTGGGCAGCGACGTTAAGAACTTCTTCCCGTAGCCCTTCGTCACCAGGCGCGGGTCGGCCAGAATCAGCACGCCGCAATCGGTCGACGAGCGGATAAGGCGGCCGGCCGCCTGCTTAACCTCGAGCACCGCCTCGGGCAGCGAATAGCGCGCCCAAGCGCGGTCTTCGCGCAGGTTGCGCTCGCACGAGAGCGGGTCCGTGGGGCTCGAGAACGGCAGCTTGGGAATGATGACGCAACGCAGCGTCTCGCCGCTGGCGTCAAACCCCTCCCAGAAGGCCTTAAGCGCAAAAAGCGACGAGGTCGGCTCGTTGATAAACCGGTCGCGCAGGCGACGAGGAGATGAGTTGCGCTGCTGGCAGTTGAGCTCCAGACCCGCACGGGCCATCTTGGGCTCAACGCGGGCGTACAGGTCTTCCATGTCGCGCCGATTGGTGAACAACGTGAGCACCGATCCGCCCATGGCAAGATGGGCGTCGACCAGCACGCGCTCGAGCGCCGTAAGATAGCTCTCACGATCGCGCGGATCGGGGATATCGCCCGCAACGACTACAGCCATGTTCGAATCGAAGTCGTAGCTCGAGTCCAAGTGCAGCGATGAGGATGTTGAAGCACCGATGCGATCGAGGCCGACCGCATGGTTAAAGTGTTCAAAGCTTTTGGACACCGTCATGGTCGCCGAGGCAAAGATAGCCGTGTGAACCTCGGGCAGCCACTCGGTTGCCAAGGCCTCGCCAATGTCGATGCGCTCTGCGGTCATCGACTCTCCGCCGGCACGCAACCTGCGATTGACCTGCAGCGAATACACGTAGTGTTCATCGGTGCCATCAATGATGAGTTTGAGGTTCTCGGCCAGCTCGTGCAGGCGGCGTGAGATATCGCCCAGGTCGACAACAACCTCGGGCTTGTCGGCGGCGACGGCTTGCACCAGCGCGTCGACTCTCTTGTCAGCCTGTTCCAATGCGTCGATGGCAGTGTAGGCCGACTGTAAGAAATCATGCCAGTCGTCAGATTCGCGCAACTCGGGGCCAATCCATAGATTGGCATTGTCATAACCCCCACGGGCACGGCGACCGAGCTCGCGAACGCCATCGAACACGTCGGCGATTGCCATGCTCGCGCGCGCAACCGTCGACGTCGCCTTGGCAGTAAGGCCCAGGTAGAGCGTAGAGCCCTCGGAGGTTGCCAAATCACGGGAAACCTGGCTTAGCGCGCCGGTGCTCGAGCCACCCAGGCGCTCAAACAGAACGCGTGATTCGTCCGCCGACACCACGCGCGCCCACTGACGGCGCGCCTCGCGCTCGATGGAATGGGCCTCGTCGATTACCCAATGACGAATCGGAGGTAAAATCCTGCCCTCGGCCGCGACATTGCGGAACAGCAGGGAATGGTTGGTGACCACCACATCGGCATGCGCCGCACGACGGCGAGCGCCGTGGACCAAACATTTATCAGGGAAAAACGGGCAGAGGCGACGAGCACACTCGCGCGAGGCCGTCGTAAAGTCGGGGCGGTTGACGCTGCGCCACCGAATGCCGAGCGAGTCGAGGTCGCCATCGGCTGATTGGCAGACGTACGCCATAATGACCGCGACCGCCGTGAGCGTGTCCGCCGGGTCGCGCTTGGTGGTAATCTCGACCTGGCCTCGGCTCATGCGCTCAAGCTTGCGCAGGCACGGATAGTGGTCATAGCCCTTGAGAGCGCAAAATGACAGACCACCGTCCAGTTGCTCGGCAAGTTTTGGCAGCTCATGGTACATGAGCTGGTCGGCAAGATTGTTCGATTTGGTCGCAATACCAACCGTGATGTTGTTACGGCGTGCTGCCTCGGCAAAAGGCACCAGATAGGCCATCGATTTGCCGACGCCCGTGCCCGCCTCAATTACACGATGAGTGCCCGTGACCAGCGCATCGCGGACCTCGAGCGCCATCGCAATCTGCTCATCACGCGGCTCGTAGGTGGGGTACATGCGATTGACCAGGCCACCTGGCGCATAGTCTGCCTCAATCTCCTCACGACTCGGCATCTTGAGGACCGGCAGTTCGTGGGCGTCCACCCGATCGTCGGCGCGATCGGCCTTGAGAACGTCAGCACGAGCGGCGCTGAGAGAGAAGATAGAACCAGGGTTCTGCCCTGCCAAGAATGAGAAGATAGGACGATAGGACCAAGGCACATCCGGATGCATGTCGGCTAGGCGCGCCATGAGGCCCTGGGGCAAGTCGGTGAGCGCCACGAGCAACACGCGCCATACGCCACACAGGGCGTCGACGTCGGCATTGGCACGGTGTGATACCGAGTCACAGCCAAACAGATCGGCCATAAAAGACAGCTTGTGCGAGGCCAGGCGCGGAAGCGCGATTCGCGACAGCGCCAGCGAATCGATCCAAATATCGCTCACGTTGACGCCGCCTTTGACCGACTCGATAAACGAGCGGTCGAACGTGGCGTTATGTGCGATCACCGGGCAACCACCGACAAAATCGGCGAGAGCGGCGACGGCCTCAACGGCCGACGGGGCATCTGCCACATCGGCATTTGTAATGCTCGTGAGCTCGGTAATCTCGGCGGGAATCAGCTGCTTGGGATGCACGAAGGTATCGAAACGGTCGACGATCTCGCGGCCCGAAAGACGGGCCGCCGAGATCTCGATCAGTTCATTGTCCTGCACCGAAAGACCTGTGGTCTCGGTATCGAGGACAATCACATCTTCCTCGATAAGACCAAAGGACTGCGTTTTGGCGCGTTCGGCAAGCGTGGCATAGGAGTCGATGACAAACTGCGGCGTTCCTGACGAAACCGCGTCCTCGATTAGCATGCAATGCCCGCTCGACGAAGGCCCATACGGATCAGGCTGTCACAGACCTGCGGGAACGTCATGTCGTCGGTGTGGCGGATCTCGTCCGGATACAGCGACGTATCGGTCATGCCGGGAATGGTATTGGTCTCGAGGATAACGGGGCCGTCCTCACTCACGATAAAGTCGCTGCGCGAGATACCCAGGCAACCGAGGGCCTTGTGAGCAGCACAGGCAAGCTCCTGGGCACGAGCGTAATTCTCGGGTGAAATCTGCGCCGGAATGCGATGGATGTCCGTAGGGTCGACATACTTCACGTCCAGATCGTAGAACTCACAGTCCTCGGGCTTACGAATCTCGACAATCGGCAGAGCGCGCACGTCATCTTCGCCGTATACGCCGACGGTGATCTCGGTACCCTCGATGCACTTCTCGACCAGTACTTTGTCGCCGTACTCAAACGCCTTGGCGATTGCCGCGGGCAGCTCGGAGGGCTCATGGACCAGGGAAATGCCATAGCTGGAACCGTTGACGGCCGGCTTCACAAAGCAGCGCTCGCCACAAACCTCGACGATATGATCGATATCGACTTCATCGCCCACCTCGAGCGCAAGGCCGGGGGCAATGGGAATGCCCGCCTTGGCGTACAGGAGCTTAGAGACCTCCTTGTCGGCACCGCAGGCGCTGGCAAGCACGCCCGAAGCCGTGTAGGGGATACCCAGGGTCTCCATGGCGCCCTGCATGGCACCATCCTCGCCGCCGGCACCGTGCATGGCGATAAACGCCACGTCAAAGCCGCCGGTTGCCATGGTTACCATAAAGTCATCAGCGGCCGTATCGAGCAGCTCCACCGAGGTGTAGCCGGCTTCCCTCAGTGCCACCACAACGTTCTTTCCCGAATTGAGCGAGATCTCGCGCTCAGCGGAATGACCGCCCGCCAAGACCGCTACGTGCATGTTCTCTAGGCTTTTACCCGGCATGGGCAGACTCCTCCTCTATAATTTCTGCAGCTGATACCATATTGTAGCGATACCCTCTACGTTTCCCCAAAATCGAAAGGCTTCCATGAATCCCAGGACTAAATCTCAGGACATTCGCGACTTGAGCCAAAACGATATTCGCGAGCTCGTGGCCGAACTTGGCCAGCCCGCGTTCCGCGCGAAGCAGCTCATTGAATGGGTCTTCGAGAAGAACGTTTGTTCGTTTGACGATATGACCAACATTCCCAAGGCTTTCCGCGAGCAGCTTAAAGAGGCTTTTGCCTTTGACACGCCCACTGAACTCACCAAGCAGGTTTCCAAAGATGGCTCGCGCAAGTATCTGCTCGAATACCACGACGGCGTTTCCGTCGAGACTGTCGGCATGCCCCGTCGTAACAAGCTTTCCGTCTGCGTTTCCACCCAGGCAGGCTGCGGCATGGGCTGTGCCTTTTGCGCTACCGGTCTCAACGGCCTCAAGCGCTCTCTGACCGCTCAAGAGATCGTCGACCAGGTACTTCATGTATCCAACGACTTTGGCGAGCGCGCCACGAGCGTTGTCTTCATGGGCCAGGGCGAGCCGTTTGCCAACTACGACGAGGTTCTCAAGGCGCTGCGAATCCTCAACGAACCCGATGGCATCGGTATCGGCGCTCGTCACCTCACCGTCTCTACCAGTGGCGTTATTCCCGGTATTCGCAAATTTGCCGACATCCCCGAGCAGTTCACGCTTGCTGTTTCACTGCATTCCGCCATCCAGTCGACGCGCAATAAGCTCATGCCCGGTGTTAAGAAGTACACGCTGCTTCGCCTTCACGAAGCGCTTCAGCTCTACACCGAGAAGACCGGCCGCCGCCCAACCTATGAGTATGCCATGATCGAAGGCGTCAACGATACGAATCCGGAAATGCAGGCGCTCTGCGACTTCTGCGAGGGAACGCTGTGCCACGTTAACCTCATTCAGCTTAACGACATCGAGGGTAGCCCGCTCAAGCCGTCGCCGATTCATAAGGTTGAGGATCTTCAGCGTCGCCTTGAGTCCCGTGGCATCGAGACAACGATTCGTAACTCCCGTGGTAACGATATTGACGCCGCTTGCGGACAGCTGAAGCAGCGCTTCAAAGTTCAGAAGAACGCATAGGGGAGTCGCACCCAAAACGTTTCATGTGAAACATCGAACGACCCCGGTTGCAGGATATGCAACCGGGGTCGTTTCATTTATTGACCTTAATTTTGAATCAGCTGCTACTGGTCCCATTTTTACGGCCAAAATAAGGGGTCCTTGTCTCGTGAATCAGACAAGGACCCATCACAATATGCTAAGTAATTGTTAGGTACCTAATAGCCTACATTTTCCCATTGGTTGCTGACCCAACCCTGATTAATCTTGGGATTCTTCGTTACCTGAGCAGTACGCATTGCAACATCTTCTGTCATAACATCCATTTTCTTCTTGGATGTATCGATAATATCTTGCGCACTACGAAACAAACGACCTCGAAGTTCATCGTCTGTCGCGATCTTATAGCCAGCAAAGGCACCAGCCGCGACAGTCGTCGCCAATGCAATCGCAGTTAAAATTCTATTCCTCATCTTGGCCTCCTTGATCAAACTGAATCATTTCGCCAAGAATACGAGAGAGCTCTTCCTCGTCTTTAAACTCAATCTCAATCTTATTCTTTCCACGCGAGCTCTTCACACGCACGTTGGTATTAAAAACCTGACGAAGCACGCGGGCCGCCTTTTTAAAAGACTGAGGGGTTGCAGGCCTCGGCGTCTTAGGTGTCTCTCCGGCAGAAAACAACGGAGCAAGATTTTCTGTCGCTCTTACGGAAAGGCCCTCTGCAACAACCTTCTCTGCAAGTCGAATTCGAGCATCCTCATAGGGAACTGCAAGAATCGCACGTGCATGACCAGCAGTAAGTTTACCCTCAAAAATCATCTGCTGAACTACTTCGGGGAGATCGAGAAGACGCAGTGAGTTTGTAATTGCAGAGCGTGACTTGCTTACTGCCTTCGACAATGCCTCCTGGGTCATACCGCTGGCATCGATGAGCTGTCGATAGCCCTTAGCCTCTTCGACGGGATTCAGATCTGAACGTTGAAGGTTTTCGATAAGAGCAAGAGCCAGCATCTCTTCATCATTTACCTCTTTAATGATGACTGGCAATTCTTCAAGGCCAGCAAGCTTTGACGCCTGGTAACGACGCTCACCAGCGATGATCTCATAGCCGTTTCCATGCTTGCGAACCAAAAGCGGCTGCAAAACGCCATGTTCTTGGATTGACTCGCTCAACTCGCGAAGTTCAGTTTCGTTAAAGTGAATTCGCGGCTGATTAGGGTTGGGAACGATATCCTCAATAGGTAGTTTTGTTTCAGATGCAGCATTAGAAGCCGATGCAGCCGAACCGCCGGTCTCATACTCGGCCTCTGAAACCAAAGCATTCAGTCCACGTCCCAATCCGCCACGTTTCTTTACACTAGGCACGCTTGATCACCTCTTTTGCAAGGTTCATATATGCTTTTGCACCCTTATTTTGAGGTGCATAGGTAATTACTGGTTCTCCAAAAGACGGAGCTTCGGAGATTTTAACCGTACGGGGGATTAGCGTCTTAAACGCCTTATCACCAAAGTACGATTGAACCTCCTCAACAACCTGATTCGACAGTGAAGTACGCGAGTCATACATGGTCATAAGCACACCATAGGTGTCTAAGCCCTTGTTCAGCCTTGATTTGACCATCTTCATTGACTCAAGCAGCTTCGTAACGCCCTCGAGTGCGTAATATTCGCACTGGATCGGAATCAAAACGCTGTCTGCTGCGGTCAAAGCGTTGATAGTAAGCAGGCCGAGCGAAGGAGGACAGTCAATGAAAATAAAATCGAACTCGTCTTGAATCGGCTCAAGCAAATCTTTGAGGCGGGTTTCACGTGCAATTGCGCTTACGAGCTCAATTTCGGCGCCTGCAAGCTGAATTGTAGCTGGAATTACGAATACCTTTTTGCAATTTGTATCAAGAACAAGTGATTCTGCCGGCACATCATTCAACAATGCATCATAGATGCAGTGATCAAGGTCTTCTTTTTCAATTCCGAATCCACTGGTGCTGTTTCCCTGCGGATCAAAATCGACAATCAGTGTCTTACGACCCTGCTCACCCAGTGCTGCTGCAAGGTTTACAGCCGTCGTTGACTTACCGACGCCGCCTTTTTGATTGATGATTGCAATGATACGCGTGTCTTTTGCGCTCTTTGAACGCTTAACGTCGCGAAATCCCACGGTCCCTCCTGGTGTGTATTAAAGCTGTCAAACGGAGGATGTTTCACGTGAAACATTCCGAATCGATATCAACCGCCATGTTTCACGTGAAACACTGCAAGTTGTTAGTATCCATTATGTTTCACGTGAAACATCTAGGCAAGCGGATTCTTCTTTGCCACGCCATTTGCACGAGGCAATGAAACGGATGCTGGATGACTCTTCTTAAGAACAATGAACTCCCTGTGACCCAAGCCTTCAGGCAAATCAATTGCGTCATTCAGAAGCAAAGTGAAGCCGCAAATCTTAGCTGCTGACATGCCGGAAGCAAGCTCCTCATCCGAAGGATTGCCCTTGGTTATAACAAATAGCCCTCCATCCTTCAGATACGGAGCCGCATACTCAACAAGAATCGGTAGAGGAGCCAGTGCGCGGGCGGTTACAACAGAGAACTGCTTCTTATGGCTCCGAGCATATTCTTCAAGACGATCATGAACCGCATGGGCATGTTTCAATCCAAGAGCATGGACAAAGGAATTTACCGCATCAACCTTCTTGCCAACAGAGTCAATATAAGTAGCTTTACGATGCGTGGTTATGGTTAATGGAATACCAGGGAAGCCCGCACCTGTTCCCATATCGAGCAAAGCTCCCTCAGGAGCCTTGTTGATATAGGGGAGCAAAACAAGTGAGTCGAGGATATGAAGTACTGCAGCATCTTCTACGTTAAGAATACGGGTGAGATTGGTTGTCTTATTTGTTTCTAGAACCAAATCCAAATGCTGAATACATTTCCTCAGCTCAACATCAGTTACGCTCAAGGAATACTCTTTGCAATAGAAAGCTAGACGACTCAACATCTCGTCAGCTTGCTGATCAGTAAGTACTAACAACGAAAGCTCCTTTCTGACAAAAATCAGCGTATCGAGAACTTTTGACAAAAAAAGGGGACGTGGAAACCACGTCCCCTTAGCATAAACTCGAGTAGATTATCGAGCAACAATCACCACATGGCGATCAGGGTCAGAACCCTCAGAATGAGTATCGACGGCATCATTGCCACGAAGTGCAATGTGAACCAGTCGACGCTCGTAGGCATTCATGGGCGGAAGCGAAACACTCTTATGAGTGCGAATGGCACGCTCGGCAGCAGACTGAGCCATGGAGGCAACCTTGTCCTGACGGCGGCTCTTGTATCCCTCGACGTCCACTACAACCGGATACCTAAAGCCAAGTTTGCGGCTCACCAGCAAAGAGAACATAACCTGAAGGGCATCAAGGGTGCGACCATGACGGCCAATGAGAACAGCAAGGTCGGGAGCCGTTACATCCAAAATCAGCTCACCTTCGTCGCCCTCATACTCATCGATAGGAGAGTTGGCGGCATCGAAGTGCGAAAGGATGGAACGCAGGATGGAAATAGCAACATCGGCAATGGTGTCGAGCTCCTCATCGGTCAGCTCTTCACCAGCCTTGTAGCGCTGTGCAATCTCGGGATAATCGCCCGCGACCTGCGGGGCAACCTCCTCAAGCATATCCTCGATGATCTCTTCAGACATAACGTACTCCAAAAGTTAGGTACCTAAATAAGATTGATATCCCACTACTTCTTCTTGTGCGGGCGCGGCTTCTTCTCTCGACGAGTGACCTCAACCTGCAGCGGAGCGTTCTTAAGACGCTCCTCCTCATCGGCCTTCGCCTTGTCGATGACCTTCTGCGTCACAAAAATCTGCTGGATAACCTGCCAAGCAGACGAGACGTCGTAGTACAGCAGAACACCAACGGGAAGGCTCCAGCCCATCCAAAGCATCATGACCGTCATGACAACGGCCATCATACGCATGCTCTGAGCCTGCTGGCCGGTCTGGTTGCGCGACATATAGAGCTGCGGAATCAGGGTCAGGACGGCGAACAGGATCAGGCAAACCAGCGCAGGCAGTGCAACCATAAAGCCATCGGCAAAGGAAGCACTCGGCGTGGTGGTCAGGTCGGGCAGGATGTTGAAGAACGAGAACGTGCCGTCGTTAAAGTACTGCGGCAGGTTGCGCAGCAATGTAAACAGGGCGAACAGGATAGGCATCTGAATCAGCAGCGGCAGACAGCCAGCCATGGGGTTGAACTTGTTCTCGCTGTAGAACTTCTGCATCTCCTCGGCCTGACGCTGGGGATCGTCGGCATAGCGCTCCTGGATCTCGAGCATCTTGGGCTGCAGCACCTGCATGCGAGCCGTCGACTTGGTCGACTTGAGCATGAGCGGCGTTAGCAGCAGACGGATGATGACCACCAGGATGATGATGGACAGGCCCCAGTCGACCGCAAAGGTCTGGATGAGCTTGAGCAGCTCGAAAAGGATGTTAACGATCCAATCCCACATGTAAGTTTTCCTCCGATAGCGAGTGCCCGCTAGGGCACAGGGTCATAACCGCCGACGTGCAGGGGATTGCAGCGAGCGATGCGCCTCACGGCAAGCCAGCAGCCTCTCAAAATACCGTGCTTCTCAATCGCCTGGATGGCGTATTGCGAGCACGTTGGGTAATAAATGCAGGCGTCAGGCAATAAGGGCGAAATAACCTGTTGATATATGCGAATAGGAGCGATGGCAACACGTCGCAAAACGTGATTGCTCATCGCTCCTCCCCGGCAACGCCGGCGCGCTTCATAAGCGAACGCAACGCCTTGTCCATCTCCTGCGGCGAGGAAACCCTCGTCTTGGGAGTTGCAAACAAGATGATGTCATAACCCGTAACGGGAAATCCGCAGCTGCGGGCGGCCTCGCGCATCACACGCTTAGATCGGTTGCGCACGACGGCACAACCGAGTCGCTTAGCACCAACGAAGGCGACCCTTCCGGAGTCGCCTTCGCCAACCGATTCACATATGGTCATTCGAATCAGAGGGTGATTGAAACGACGCCCCTGACTGAACACATGCTCGAAATCTTGCCGAGACTTAATAGTCTTCATGCGAGATGTGTGTATCGCTGCTAGACAGTGAGACGCTTGCGGCCCTTGGCGCGACGACGGGCGAGCACGGCACGACCACCCTTAGTGGCCATACGGGCACAGAAGCCATGGGTCTTGGCACGCTTACGCTTATTAGGCTGATACGTACGCTTCATCTTAAGTTCCTCCTGCTGCATTTCGAGTGTCCGCGGGGACGCGGACGCAGATATAGACACGTGAGCTTGAAGATTGTAGGGAAATCAATGTTCAAATGTCAAGAAATCAAAGGTAAAAGGTTGCGCAGTTCACACGGTTCCCCCATAAGCACAACCGAAATTTGCGCCTCATGGCAACCTTTCACGATATTTCATCGAGTTTTCAACAGGTCATGCTGGCAATGTTGAGAACTTTTCGCCCGTTTTCCAAAGTTTTCAACAAGTTTTGAAAAGTTGTCGAAAGATGAGAAACGTTGCACGGTGAGCTACTATTTGTTCGAAACCTTTTGAAAGATTGCGAGCGGCATGTCTGACGACTTTTACACCATGGTCGATTCCGGAGACCCGGCACCCGACAACGAGCACATCACCGGCGTGCGCGAAGAGCGTGCGGAAGGCGAGCAGACGACCACGCAGGCGCCAAAAGCCATGTACGCCGCGCGCATCGCCGTCTATGACGACATGCTGTCGACACCGCGGGTGATCGTCATTGATCCGCAAGATGTCCGCACGTATTTGGAAGAGACGACCAACACCGTCTACCAGTGCATGAAAGAACAAGGTGGCCATATCTCGCTCATGGTCATCCGCGAGATTGTCGAAAACTTTATCCACGCACACTTTGCCGAGCCCATCATCTCGATTCTGGACGGCGGAGACACCATCCGCTTTGCTGACCAAGGACCCGGCATCGACGACAAGGAACGTGCTTTCGACTTTGGCGTTACCAGCGCAAACAGCAAGATGAAGCGCTATATCCGTGGAACCGGAGCAGGGTTTCCCATGGTGCAGGAGTATTTGGAAAACGCCGGCGGTGCCGTATCCATCGAGGACAACATGGGCAACGGCACCGTGGTTACGGTAAGCCTGAACCCTAAACGCGTGCAGGAAATCGAGCGTGCCGGCGGACGCGGCGCTGCCGTGCGGCCCGAGACGGAGCAGCCCACATATCCCCTGCCGGGAGCTTTTGCGCAGCAGCCCATGGCAACGCAGCAGATGCAGCCCACCGTGGGACAGATGCAGCAGCCCGGAATGCCTCCTACACAAGAACCCCAAGCGGCATCGATGTCGATGCCGCCAAGCATGCCAGAGGCCGTGCCGCTGGCGGATCAGGATGCAGCAGCAATGCAGCAGGCGACGGGCGCACCGGGTGTCCAGCAAATGGGCTATCAGCCGTACCAACAAGGATATCCATATCAGCAGATGCCGCCACTGGGGTACGGCCAGCAGTTCCCGCAGCAGTACCAGCAAGGATATCAGCAGCCGTACCAGCAGATGCCGCAGCAGCAGTACAACCCCTGGGCCCAGCAGATGCCTCCGCAGCCTTACCAACAGTGGCCTCAAAGTTTTCAACAGCAAATGCCACCGATGCAGAGTTCTCAACAACCAGCAGCTCAAATGATGTATCCTAATGCAGCAAATCAGCATGCGCAGCCACAACCGGACGTGTTCGTAAGCGATCGCGGCAACGCCGCGCTGGGCTATCTGGCGCAAAATCAAGCGTGCGGTGCAACCGATCTGGCGAGGGCGTTTGGAAACTCGGCCCCCACTTGGTCACGTACGCTCAATGACTTGGCGCAGGCCGGCTTGGTCATCAAGCATGGCCAGAAATACCATCTGACCGAACTCGGCGCCGCTCGCGTGCGAGCTCAGAGCTAAAGAACGGGAGAGACAGTGGACGAGGAAGCAAGCATCATCCTGGGGGATGCCATCGCCTTTTGCCAGCGCGACGGCCAAGATGCACGCCTCATCAACATGCTGGGGCAATCGCGCGCCATAAGCCTGACCGAAGATACGCTCACGATCGAGGCCCCCTCGCGCTTTGCCATCGCGCAGCTCAAAAAGCATCAGCCGACTATTGAGGCCTATCTGGAAGAAATCGCCTTTGCACCGATCGCGCTCGACATCGTGGCACCGCAAGGCGCCGCGACGGAATCCGCTGCCGCCACGGCGCCCGCCACGGCTCCCGCTGCTTCCCCGGCGGTGCCGGCCTCCGCAGGCGACGCGTCGACGGTCGAGCACCAGCACAGCGATGTTTCCCGTGAAACCATGGCACCGTTGCCGACCGCGGCGGCGACGCCAACGAACGCGCCCGTCACGCACATGCCCATCGCTCACGACGCAGCGGCGGGCGCGGATTCGGGCATTGCAATCAAAAACACGCTCTCGGCCGACGATTTTCGTCGCATGATGAACCAGATGAAGGGCGGGGCGCCGACTAAATCCACGCAAGCCGCGACCCCCACCTCACCCATGCCAGCACCGACCGTGCCGGCCGAGCAGAATACGGATGGAGCCCCGCTCGCCGCGAACTCAAAATTTACCTTTGAGAACTTTGTCTACGGCCCCGAAAACAGCCATGCCTATCGCTCGGCACTCAAGTTTGCCGCCCTCGCGGACGAGCGCGGCACATGCACATCACTGTTCATCTACGGCAAATCGGGCCTGGGCAAGACGCACCTGCTGCTTGCCATCAAAAACGAGCTCGCCGAGAAGTCGCCCGAGATCAAGGTCAAGTATGCCAACTCCCAGGCATATCTGGACGACCTGATGACCGAGTTCGACCGTCAAAAGAAGAGCAACGCTCCCATCATGCAGGCGTACCACGGCGTGGACGTGCTCATCATCGATGACATCCAAAACATCATCGGCAAGCGCGCGAGCGTGGACTACTTTTTCCAGCTCATGGACGAGTTCATCCGCAACAACAAGAAGGTCGTCATCGCGGCAGACCGCGCCCCCAAGGACCTAAGCATGGACGAGCGTCTGACCAGCCGCTTCAACGCCGGCATGCTCTGCCTGGTTGCAGAGCCCAGCTACGAGATGAAATACAAGATCTTGCAGCGCTATTACGAGAACACCATCGTCGCCGCCCCCGAGGCAGGCGACGACTCGCTGCTGGCGGCCTATGGGGGCGACGGCGGGCACCTGACCGACGAACACTTTAAACACATGGCCGAGGTCTCGGGCACCAACATCCGCGAACTCGAGAGCTTTTGCGAGCGCTGCGCCGGCGAGGCGGGTGACCGCGAGCGCGAGGGCGGGGAGCTCACCTTTGACGATATCGACGCCATCGCCAGCCAGTACTTCGACACATCGGCCAAAAAGATCAACGTCCAGACGGTTCAGTCCGTCATCGAAGAGCAGTACGGCGTGACACACGAGGAGCTCATCGGCCCGCGTCGCAACGCCAATATCGCCAAAGCGCGCCATATCGCTATCTACCTGGCCATCGAGATGTGCGAAATGACGACCACGGCGGTGGGCGCCGAATTTGGCAACCGCAACCACTCGACCGTCAGCACGAGCTACAAAAAGGTCCAGAAGATGATCCAGGAAGACCGCACCGTCACCGACGACCTCAAGTCACTGCGCGATAAAATTACACTGCGCTCGTAGGGAAATAGAGACACCTGTTGAAAACTTGTCGAAACCACGGGCATAAGGTGTTTAAAACCCAACCCGCGGTGATGAAAAGTTTTGCGCAGGTTTTGAACGTGGAAAACCACCCCCGTTGCACACAGGCTGCTGTCGATTCTCTTTCTGGGTCTGACCTGCGTCTTTGGGAGTAATCAACAGTTTCGTCAGTGCTATTACTATTATTAAGATATTTATATCTATAGAAAGGTATTAAAAGATGAAGTTCACCGTCAGCCAGAGCTCGCTTACACAAGCCATCGGCGTCGTTATGAAGGGCGTCGCTTCGGCATCCACCCTTCCCATCCTGTCGGGCGTGCTCGTCAAGGCGCAAGACGGCATCTTGGAATTCCAGACCTCTAACTACACCATCTCGATCCGTCATCGCATCGCGGCACATGTCGAAGAAGAGGGCGAGATGGTTATCCCTTGTAAGATGCTCTCCAATATCACCAAGACCCTCCCCGATGCCCCGGTCACCTTTGAGCTGTCCGAGCGCCAGGTGCTGATTGGTTGTGAGAAGAGCTCTTTCCGCCTGAACACGCTCGATGCCAATGACTTCCCCGAGTTTCCGGCCTATGCCATCGAGAGCGCCGTGGAACTGCCGACCGATATCTTGTCCGAAATGGTCGGCCGCGTGTGGCGCGTCACCTCGACTGACAAGGCCCGCCCCATCCTGGGTGGCGTGCACATGAAGGTCGAGAACAACACCGTGCGCCTGGTGGCGACCGATTCCTTCCGCTTGGCCGTGTGCGATACGCAGGTCGAGACCTCAACCCTCGAGGGCTCCTTTGAACTCAACGTTCCGGCCGACGCCTTTAACGACGCGCTGAACATCATGGCCAGCCAGGCGACCATCATGATCGGGGCTACCGACACCCAGGTCGTCTTTGAGGCCGGCAACACCACCTACGTGTCGCGCCGCATCGAGGGCGTGTACCCCAACTACAAGCAGCTCATCCCCGATTCGTGCGTGACGAGCGTCAAGATCGACGTCGCCGCCTTTAACGCCGCCCTCAAGCGCGTGGCCGTTATCGCGAGCGCCAACCCCGCCGTCAAGTTCGAGATCGATGTCGAGAACGGGCAGATGGGCCTGTCCTCCATTTCCAATGACCAGGACCTTGCGCAGGAGACGATCGATGTCGAGGCCGAGGGCGAGTCGGGCACCATCGCCTTCAACTACCACTACATCTTCGGGTGCCTCAATGCCCTGTCCAAGGAGAAGGAGATCACGCTGGAGCTCAAGAGCTACTCGCAGGCGGGCATCTTCAAGTCCTACGACAAGATCAACTACCTGTACCTGGTCATGCCGGTCCGCATCTAGCAACTGCCCTATGACCATGTTCGCCCGCGATCTTTCCGTCGCGCACTACCGCAGCTTCGATAGCTATCGCCTTGCCCTGGACGAGGGCGTGACGATACTTGCGGGACCCAACGCGGCGGGAAAGACCAATCTCATAGAGGCGCTGCAGCTGCTGACGAGCGGCGCCTCGTTTAGGCATCCGACCGCAGCCGAGCTCGTCCATGACGGCGTGGGCTCGTGCAAGGTCGAGCTGAGGCTCGAGGGCGACGGCCGCGTGCTTGATATGGGATTGAGCGCGGAGGACGGTAAACGCTCGTTTAGCCGCAACGGCAAGAGATGCTCTGCCGCCGGTGTGCGCGGGGTTCTGCCGAGCGTGCTGTTTTGCCCCGACCATCTGGACATGGTTAAGCGAGGCGCCAGTGTGCGCCGCGCCGCCCTCGACGACTTTGGCATGCAACTGAGCGCACGCTATGCCGATCTTGCGAGCACCTATGGTCGCTGCGTGACCCAGCGTAACGCCTTGCTCAAGGAGGCCTGGTGCTGCCGCGAGATGCTCGGCGCGTGGAACGATTTGATTGCCCGCGCGGGCGCGGCTCTGCTCGTGCACCGGTTGGCCCTGCTCGACCGGCTGGCGGGCCATGTGCGTACTGCCTACGGGCAAGTGGCGTCCGGTGAAGCCGCCAACGTGTCCTATGCGTCCACGCTGGGGGATTTGCCCCAGGTCGATGATCGCGAAGAGCTGAAGGGCTGGGCGTACGAGCGCATGCTGGCTGCCCTTGATGAGCGCGCCGACGAGGAAATTCGCCGCGGCGTGACGTTGGTGGGACCGCATCGCGACGAGATTGAGTTTGCTGTGGCGGGTCGCTCCGCCCGTTCATTTGCCAGCCAAGGTCAGCAGCGAACGTTGGTTCTGGCCTGGAAGGTGGCGGAGGTGGCCGTGGCTCGCGATGTCCTGGGCACCGCCCCACTGCTGCTTTTGGACGACGTGATGAGCGAACTCGACGGCGAACGCCGCGGTGCTTTCCTGCGGCTGATCGGCGATGATATCCAGACGGTCATAACCACGACCAACCTGGGGTACTTTACCGATGACCTGCTTGATCGAGCCAAGGTGGTGAGCATGGGTGAGACGTGCTAATTACGAGCGCGAGAGCGAAACGGTCGCCTTCAGTGGCTTTTTGAACGCAGAGCGCCAGCGCATCCTGGCGGCTGCGACCCCTGAGCGCCGTGCGCAGATGGAGGCCGCCGAGGAGTCGCGCGCGGTCTATCGCGCGTGGAACGCGGTGTGCTCGGGCACGCGCGAGGGGCGGCATGTGACGGGCCTGCGCTACCTGCCCGAGTCCAATGAGCTGCTGGTATATCTCGACTCGCCCTCGTGGACGCAGGAAATGACGTTGTTGCGCGAGATCATCCGCGCGCGCATGGAGCGCGCCGGTGCGCATGTGGATGGCCTGGTGTTCAAAACCACCGCGCCCGGTCACACGCCGCCCGCCGCCAAGGAGCGCCTTCGCCCAGCGGCGACCGAGCGCCCGCCGGCCCCACACGCCGACCTCAGCGATGCCGAGCGCACCGAGATTGAGCGCCAAGTGGTGCCCATCGAAGACCAAAAACTGCGCGAGGCCCTCGAGAACGCCATGAGAGCCAGTGCCGAGTGGGCCAAGGGCGTGCAAAGCAAAAAAGAGCCTTAAATCGCATCTGGTGGCCTTGTAGAGCCAAATACCCTCGTTCCCGAGGGTATTTTTTTACGATAAACTAGTAAGGCTGTACACATTTTCTTGACTGAAGGAGGACGTGTGGCAAACGAAAACGATTACGATGGCGGCGAGATTAAGATTCTCGAAGGTCTCGAGGCCGTTCGTAAGCGCCCGGGCATGTATATCGGCTCGACGAGCGCCAGCGGTCTGCATCACCTGGTGTGGGAGATCGTTGACAACTCCGTCGACGAGGCCATGGCCGGTTTCTGCACCGAGATCCAGGTGACGGTCCACGCCGACAACTCCATCACGGTCGTCGACAACGGGCGCGGTATCCCCGTCGACGAGCACCCTGTTAAAAAGATCCCGACGCTCGAGGTCGTCATGACGATTTTGCACGCCGGCGGTAAGTTCGATAATTCGGCCTATAAGGTCTCGGGCGGCCTGCACGGCGTTGGCATCTCCGTCGTCAACGCACTGTCCAAGCGCGTGGTCGTTCAGGTTCGTCGCGACGGCAACACCTACGAGATGGAGTTCTCGCGCGGCAAGACCGTCAAGAAGATGGAGGTCGTGGGCACCTCGGATTCGACGGGCACCACCGTCACCTTCTGGCCCGACGACGAGATCTTCGAGACCTGCATTTACGATTTCGATGCGCTGCACAACCGTCTGCAGGAGACGGCGTTCCTCAATAAGAACCTCAAAATCGTGCTGACTGACGAGCGCGAGTCTACTCCCCACGTGGAGGAGTTTTGCTACGAGGGCGGCATCATCGACTTCGTCAAGTTCCTTAACGAGGGCAAGGACGTCCCCGAGGCCTTTAAGGAGCCTATCTACATCGAGGGCAAATCGGACCCGGACGCACCTGTGGCCAAGATGGGCGAGGTTGAGGTTTCCCTGCAGTGGAATAGCGGCTACGGCGAGAACGTCATGTCGTTTGCCAACGACATCTACACCCCCGAGGGCGGCATGCACCTTGAGGGCTTCCGCACCGCGCTCACCCGCGTGATCAACGATTACGCGCGCAAGCAGAACCTGCTCAAGGAAAAAGACGCCAACCTGACCGGCGACGATGTGCGCGAGGGCCTGTCGGCCGTTATCTCGGTCAAACTGCCCGATCCGCAGTTTGAGGGCCAGACCAAGGCCAAGCTCGGCAGCTCCTATATGCGCGCGCTGACGCTCAAGATCGTGACCGACGGGCTTGCCGATTACCTCGAGGAGCATCCCAAGCCCGCTCGCGAGATCGTCAAGAAGGCCCAACAGGCCTGCAAGGCGCGCAACGCCGCCCGCAAGGCGCGCGAGGCGACCCGCCGCAAGAGCCTGCTCGAGACGGCGTCGCTGCCCGGCAAGCTCGCCGACTGTTCGGTGCGCGACGCCGAGTTGACTGAGCTCTTTATCGTAGAGGGCGACTCGGCAGGCGGCTCGGCCAAGGATGGCCGTCGCCGAGACATCCAGGCGATCCTACCCCTGCGCGGCAAGATTTTGAACGTCGAGCGCGTGGGCGATCATCGTGCGTTCTCGAGCGACACCATCCAGTCACTCATCACCGCGATCGGCTGCGGCGTCACGACGAGCGCCGGCGACGGCGGCGACTTCGACATCACCAAGGCCCGCTACCACAAGATCATCATCATGACCGATGCAGACGTCGACGGTGCACATATCCGCATCCTGCTGCTGACGTTTTTCTACAAGTACATGCGCCCGCTGATTGACGCCGGCTACGTGTACGTCGCGTGCCCGCCCATCTTTGGCATCAAGGTGCGCAACAAGATTCACTACGTGTATCCCAACGGCCGCCAGCCCGAAGACGAGATCCTGCGCGACACCATCCAGAGCCTGGGACTGAACCCCGACGACAACGACGAGGACGGCAAGGCCAAGGATGGCAAGATCACCAAGAAACGCAAGGGCTACACCGTCCAGCGCTACAAGGGCCTGGGCGAGATGGATCCCAAGCAGCTTGCCTCGACGACGATGGATCCCAAGACCCGCATTCTGCAGCGCGTGTCGATCGAGGACGCCGTGGTGGCGGACCGCGCCGTGCGCGAACTGATGGGTTCCGAGGTCGGCTATCGCCGCGAGTACATCGAGAAGCATGCGCATGACGCGCGTTTCCTTGATGCTTAAGAGGAGGTAACGTGGCAGACGATATCAACAACAACGAGGGTATGGACGAGGCCGGCGACGCCGGCATGCCCGACGATCTGAAGCGCCTGCTCGCCCGCGCTGAGCAAGGCGAGGACGGCGATCCGGATTCCTACAATCCCGATGCCGAGGATGAAGAGGAAGAGGATGACGATGCCGAGCTCGAGGAGAGCTTTGGCGCCGTCGACCGTGGCGCCTCGGCCGGCGAGGATATCAACGGCGGTCAGCTCCAGATTTCGGAGTTCGGCCGCGAGATGAAGCAGTCGTTCATCGAGTACTCGATGTCGGTCATCACGGCGCGCGCCCTGCCGGACGTGCGCGATGGCTTAAAGCCGGTGCACCGCCGCATTCTGTACGCCATGAACGAGAGCGGCATCTACCCCAACCGCCCGCACAAGAAGTCGGCCTGGACGGTCGGCGAAGTAATCGGCAAGTACCATCCGCACGGCGATTCTGCGGTCTACGAGGCCATGGTTCGCCTGGCGCAGTGGTTCTCCATGCGCACACCGCTCATCGACGGTCACGGCAACTTCGGTAACATCGACGGTGACGGCGCGGCCGCCATGCGTTACACCGAGAGCCGCCTGGCAAAGCCCGCCATGGAGCTGTTGCGCGACTTGCAGAAGGATACCGTCGACTGGCAGCCCAACTACGACGAGTCACTCGCCGAGCCCGTGGCACTGCCCGCGCGCTTCCCCAACCTGCTGGTCAACGGCAGCCAGGGCATCGCCGTCGGCATGGCCACCAATATCGCTCCGCACAACCTTACCGAGGCGATCGAGGCCACCTGCTACCTGATCGACAACCCCGATGCCACCGTCGACGAGCTTATGCAGATCATGCCCGGTCCGGACTTCCCCACCGGCGCCATCATCATGGGCAGCGCCGGCATTAGGCAGAGTTACGAGACCGGTCGCGGCTCCATCACCGTGCGTGCGAAGGCCCACGTGGAGTCCACCAAGACCGGCCGCAGCCGCCTGGTCTTTACCGAGATTCCCTACATGGTCAACAAGGGTACCCTGCAGGAGAAGATCGCCCAGCTCGTCAACGACAAGCGCATCGAGGGCATCTCGGATATGCGCGATGAGTCCAACCAGAAGGGTATCCGCCTGGTCATCGAGCTCAAGAAGGGTGTTATCCCTCAGGTCGTGCTCAACAACCTGTACAAGTACACCTCGCTGCAGACGACCTTTGGTGCCAACAACCTGGCGCTTGTCAACGGCGTTCCCAAATGCCTGAGCCTGCGCGAGATGCTGCAGCACTACATCGACCACCAGGTCGACGTCGTCACCCGCCGCACCCGCTTTGACCTCAAGAAGGCACAGGCGCGTGCCCATATCCTCGAGGGCTACCTGATGGCTCTCGACCATATCGACGAGGTCATCAGCATCATCCGCTCCTCGCAGACCGACTCTGAGGCCAGCAGCCGCCTGATCGAGCGTTTTGGCTTTACGCCCGAGCAGACCACGGCCATCCTCGAGATGAAGCTGCGCCGCCTGACCGGCCTGGAGCGTGACAAGATTCAGGAAGAGCTGGACGGCTTGCGCCGCGCCATCGCCTACTACGAGGACCTGTTGGCGCACGAGGAGAAAATCCTGGGCGTCATCAAGGAAGAGATGCGCGAGATTTCCAAGAAGTTCGGCGACAAGCGCCGCACCGAGATCAGCCATGTCGAGAAGGACCTGGACGTCGAAGACCTGATTGCCGACGAGGACATGGTCGTGACCATCACCCACACCGGCTACGTCAAGCGCATCCCGGTGGCTGCCTATCGCGCCCAAAAGCGTGGCGGCAAGGGCGTGTCGGGCGTCAATCTCAAAGAGGACGACGTTATCGACGAGATGTTTATCGCATCCACACACGAGTACGTGCTGTTCTTCTCGAGCAAGGGCAAGGTCTATCGCCTGAAGGTGCACGAGCTGCCGGTTGGCACGCGCCAGGCGCGCGGCACCGCGATCGTCAACCTGCTGCCTTTCGAGGAGGGCGAGAAGATCGCGAGCGTCATCAGCTGCCGCGAGTTCCCCGCCGACGAGTACCTGATGTTTGCCACCAAGAGTGGCATGGTCAAGAAGACCGTGATGAGCGCCTACGACCGTAGCCGCCGCGACGGCCTGATCGCCATCAACCTGAGGGACGACGACGCGCTGCTCGCTGTGCGTCGCGTGCGCGAGGGTGACAAGATCATCATGGCAACCACCGCGGGCAAGGCGATTATGTTCCCCGAGGACCAGGTGCGCGCCACTGGTCGCGATACCAGCGGTGTCCGCGGCATTGGCATGAAGGAAGGCGTGAGCGTTCTTGGTATGGAGATTACCAACGGTAACGGCGACCTGTTCGTCATTACCGAGCGCGGTTACGGCAAACGCACGCCGGTCTCGGATTACCCGGAGCAGAACCGCGGCGGTCAGGGTGTCTACACCATCCAGATGACCGAGCGCAAGGGCAACCTCGCAGCCATGAAGACGGTGGGCCCGCAGCATGAGCTGTTCATCGTGACGGAGGGCGCGACGGTCATTCGCGTCAAGACCGACGAGATCAGCCAAACCGGTCGCGCCACCCAGGGCGTCAAGATGATGGCCGTCGACGACAACGACCGCATCTGCGCCGTGGCCCGCATGACGGCCGCCAAAGAGAGGCCCGAAGGCGAAGCCATAGAAAACGGCTCCGCCCCCGAAGAAACCCCTGTCGATCTAGGCGACGGCAACGACATGCCGGAAGATCTCCTTGACGAGTAAGAGGCCCTAACTGTTAGAAAATATCAGACCCCATATATCGGCGGTCGGCGCACTGCGCGCCGACCGCTTTTTTGAAAACCTTGGGACCCCATGGTCGCTGGGCTGGCGAGATGGTTTTGGTTTGTCGCGAGTTCCGCACGCAAAGAAGGCCACTTAATGTGGCCTTCGTCTTGCGCAGGACTGTCCGAGCAGCAAACCAAAACCATCTCGCCAGCCCAGCGACCACCCCTCCCAAAGATTTTCAAAAAAGTTGTTGACGCGCGCGTAGCGACTCGTCTAATATATCCCTTGCGCGATGGACCTGTAGCTCAGTTGGTTAGAGCGTCCGGCTGATAACCGGGAGGTCACAAGTTCGAATCTTGTCAGGTCCACCACTTTCTTTCGCAATAAACACCCCAGCGAGAGCCGAGTCGCCGCTGGGGTGTTTATTACTTTCTCCGTGGGGGTTTAGCTCAGCTGGGAGAGCGCGGGCTTTGCAAGCCTGAGGTCAGGGGTTCGATCCCCCTAACCTCCACCATGATGGACCTGTAGCTCAGTTGGTTAGAGCGTCCGGCTGATAACCGGGAGGTCACAAGTTCGAATCTTGTCAGGTCCACCATCAAAACGTTAAGAGCCCTGGGGCATTGCCTCGGGGCTTTTTTCTTATCTAACAGAAGTAGTCAAAATAGCCCCGTCCCAAATTAACTACTTTGATTTTGTGTGCTGGGCGAAAGATTGGGTAGTATAGCTATTCAATGCGGCGACCCTGCCGTGTGTTAACCGCTACGTACCGGAGGTGTTCCATGGTTCGTGTCGACATAGAGACCATCGTCATGGCCGCCGGTCCCGTGCCATCGCTTATCGTGCTTCGTGAGCGCTGCGGCAAGTCGGATTCGACGGCGCCCCTGCGTTCGCTTTCCATTCAGACCGGCTCGTTTGAGGCTGCGGCCATTAGCCGTGGTATCGATAGCGGTCGCGCCGAGCGCCCGATAACGCATGACCTGCTGCTTGACACCGTCGATGCCCTGGGCGCCAAGCTCGAGCGCATCGAGATCGTTCGTGCCGAGCCGCCGGTGTTCTATGCGACGATTGTCGTGCTGGTCGATGGTGACGAGCGCAAGATTGACGCCCGCCCCAGTGACGCCATTGCCCTTGCCGTGCGCAGTAATGCCCCCATGTTCGTGGAGGACGACATCATGAATCGTCTGGGTACCGTTTCTGCCCATGCCGAGGAAGTTGACGACGAGCAGGAGTTCGAGAAGTTCGACGAGTTCGTCCATACGCTCTCCCCCGATGATTTCTAAATGTCTGGCACGCGAGCGGAGAGGTCGCTGATGGGTACCCGCGTATCAGCTGAAGCGGCCGCCATCGCGCGTGAGGCCCAGATGCGCTCGGAGGCATCCGAGGCGGCTCGCATCGCCTATGTGACGCAGGCCCGCACGCTTCGCGAGCGCCGCGGCTCCTATATCAAGATGGTTATCATCTCCGCCCTTGTCGCGGTAATCTGTTCTCGTCTTCGTGGTACAGTTGGTGCGCTTGGGTTTTCGATTTCAACAGGCTTGGTAATCTGGGGTGTGGTCGATGCAGTCATGCTGACCAACCAGATCAAGGTACTCGACAAGCGCGCGATGGATATGATGCGCGCCCGCGACGCTGCCGCCAAGATCGCTGCCGAGGCACAAGAACTGTAACGACGCCGGATTCGATGGGAAGGTCTAGAGATGGCACAGGATATGCAGGACGCCGGTAACGTCTCCGCCGAGCTCGACGCCATGGTGTGTGACCTGATTGGCGCGTTCTTGGACGACCTTGCCGCCGGCGAGAATCCGGGCGTAGTTGTGGCGATCGAGGACGCTGCTTCCAACCGCTATCTGGCCGCGCTCGACGAGGATGGCGAGGAGGCGTGCCTCGAGGCCGCCACCAACTTTATCTCCGAGCACAAGATGGGTCTTAAGGACGAGGGCCTGGGCCGCATCGCCCGCTATGCCATCGGCTACACCGGCTGTGTCGAGATTGACGGTGGCTATCACGACGCTCTGCTCGTGAGCTTCTTTGAGACGACGCTCGAGAGCGGCTTTTCGGCATATGTGCTGTATGAGGGCATGGGCGCCGGCGATGGTTTTATGTGGAGCGACCCTGAACCTGCAGGTGAGGAAACCCCTCTCATCTAAAATCGCTAAAATAAACGAGTTTTCGGTAAAAGGCTCAATATTCCCGCTGAGCGTTGTGTTGCTGGGCGGGCCGCATACGTGTGCCGTTTGTATATGGATAGAAGATAGGGGAACTACATGCGCGTAGACAATCTGAGGAACATCGCCATCATCGCCCACGTCGACCACGGCAAGACGACGATGGTCGATAAGCTCCTGCGTGCCACGGACGCCTTCCGTGCCAACCAGCAAGTCGAGGACCGCGTCCTGGACTCTAACGACCAGGAGCGCGAGCGCGGCATCACGATTCTCGCCAAGAACATCTCTATCGAGTACAAGGACGTCAAGATCAACGTCATCGACACCCCGGGCCACGCCGACTTTGGCGGCGAGGTCGAGCGCGTGCTGCGTATGGCCGACGGCGCCCTGCTGCTGGTCGATGCCTTTGAGGGTCCCATGCCCCAGACCCGCTTCGTGCTGCGTCACGCTATCGACACCGGCCTCAAGATCATGATCGTCATCAACAAGATCGATCGTCCAGGTGCCAACCCCGAGAAGGCCTACAACGACTGCCTGGACCTTATGGCCGACCTGGGCGCCACCGACGACCAGCTTGAGTTCGCCATGGAGCACGTGGTCTATGCCAGCGCCATGAATGGCTTTGCCCGCCTTGACCCCAACGACGGCAACATGGACATGTATCCGCTGCTCGATATGATCATCGACGACATGCCCGCGCCCGAGGTTGACGAGAATGCCCCGCTGGCCATGCAGTGCGTGACCATCGACCACTCCAACTTCGTTGGCCGCATCGGTATCGGTCGCGTGTACTCCGGCGCCATTCACCAGGGCGATCAGATTCTGGTCGTGAAGAACGACGGCTCCAGCGCCACCGCTGCCGTCAAGCAGCTCTTTACCTTCGACTACCTGGGCCGCACCGAGTGCCAGGAAGTCGGCGCCGGCGATATCGCCGCCGTCGTGGGTATTGACCGCACCGATATCGGCGATGTCTACACCGACCCCGAGAACCCCGTCGAGCTCGAGCCCATCGAGATCGACCCGCCGACCCTGTCCATCGTCTTTGAGGCTTCGACCTCCCCGCTCGTCGGCCGTGACGGCGACATCGTGGGCGCCCGTCAGCTTAAGGAGCGCCTGTTCAACGAGGCCGAGAACAACGTGACCATGAAGATCGAGGAGCTCGAGGACAAGAGCGGCGTCGAGGTCTCTGGCCGCGGCATTCTGCACCTGTCCGTCCTGATGGAGTCCATGCGCCGCGAGGGCTTTGAGTTCCAGGTCGGTCGTCCCCGCGTTCTGTTTAAGAAGGACGAGAACGGTAACAAGCTGGAGCCTGTCGAGCAGGCCGTCGTCGAGTGCCCGGACGAGTACTCGGGCAAGGTCGTCGAGGTCTTCGGTACCTCCGGTGGCATCATGACGAGCATGGACACCTCGGGCATCGTGACCCATCTTGAGTTCAAGATCCCGACCCGCGGCATCATGGGCCTTAAGAACCGCATCATGAACGTCACTCACGGCGAGGGCGTGTTCTACCACACCTTCCTGGAGTATGGCCCCTACGCCGGCGAGATCGGCAACCGTCAGAACGGCGCCATGATCTCCATGACCACCGAGAAGGCCGTTGCCTACGCTCTGGGTACGCTGCAGGAGCGCGGCCAGCTGTTCGTTGAGCCGGGCACCGAGTGCTACGAGGGCATGATCGTGGGCGAGCGCAGCAAGGCCGGCGACATGGTCGTCAACATCGCCCGTACCAAGAACCTGGGCAACCAGCGTTCCTCGACCTCCGATATCTCCGTCCAGCTGGTGCCGCCCCGCACCTTCTCGCTGGAGGAGGCGCTGGAGTACATCGCCGATGACGAGCTAGTCGAGATCACTCCCAAGAACATCCGCCTGCGCAAGCGTCTGCTCAACGCCACCGACCGCAAGAAGGCTGCCGTCCGCGCCGGCCAGGTCAACAAATAAGCGCTGGGGCTTATAACCGCCAACAAGAAAGGGCGTCGACCGCAATGGTCGGCGCCCTTTTTGGTGCAATGGGGTCAGGTTGCTTTGCACCACCACAAAGGTGCCTGGCCCTTTTGTGGTGGTTAGCGGCTAGGCGGAGGGAAGGCCCGGGGTGTTGGCGGCCTGCTGCGGCTTGAGGTGGGCGTTGCGCCAGATGATCTGGATAACGTAGCCGAGCATAAAGACAAAGGCCACGCCGCTGATGAAGCCGCCGATGAGGGGAAGTCCTGTGAGGGCGCCTGCGGCCACACCGCCGACGGCTGCCATGGCGTAGCGGTTCTGGTTATGTCCGACCATGCGAGCGATCGCGCAGCCCGCAAAAGCGGTGGAGACCAACGCGACGCCGATCACGGCGCACATGAGGGCTCCAGCAAGCGACAGGCCGGCAATCGAGATAATCAGCAACAATACGGCAGGGACAATGGCTACCGTACCCAGAAGACCGCTCATCCACAGGGGTGTGGGGCGCTGGTGGAGCATTCCGGCGGCGCTGGCGGTCGCACGCGGAAAGACGAGCTCGAGCGACAGAGCGATAAAGCAGGTCGACAGGGCTGCGGCCACGATGCCGCCGATGATATCGTTAACCGTCGTGGCGGCGCTTTCGTTTTCGGTGCGGTCGATCTTGAGCGCGCCGACCTCGGCTCCTGCGGCGCGCTCGGGGTCCTCGGAAACATGGGCGTTCACCGTGCCGGTGATGTGAGCGTTTTTGCCCAGGATGAGTTTGTCGGCCCAGACCTCGACATCGCCGTCGACGATGCCGTCGATGGTTACCGTACTGCCCGCGAGTGCTGCCGACTTGGCAGAGCCGCGCAGGGCAACCGTCTCGCCCATCGCGTAAAAACAGTTGGCGGCGCTACCGGTGTTGAGCACGACATGCTGACCGGCTACCGTCACGCTGCCATCGATTGCGGTTTTGGAGATATCGATGGTGCGTGCCGCCAGGCGAACGGCTCCGCCTACGGTGCAGTCGCGAATCGACAAGCTCTCGCCTGCCGCGATAATATCGCGGCCGATGGAGGCGTCGTCTAGGTTAAGGCTCTGGCCGGCCCAGTACAGGTCGCCTTCGACGCCAGACGGATTTGAGTCAACTTCGGTTGCGAGCACGTTGCCCGCGGTGTCTGCGCCGGCGAACGACGCCGTGGGAAGCGCGGTCAGCGCAAGCGCGATCAGTGCGAATAGGAGGGCGATGCGGGCCCGCGCTTTACGGCGCTTGGTCGACGGTTCTAGGTTGCAAGGCATAGTGAATCCTTCGTTAGATACTCGACATGTATCTAACAGGGTACCCAACGCGCGGGCGCTCTAAAAGAACCTCTCGGTTGCATTTCGAAGGGCTGTGCCGTGCTGTCTACTTTTTGCGATGCAAGAAGCGCGCGATGTCTTCCTCGGTGGGGCTTTTGATGTCAAAGCGCAGCGAGAGCCAGCGCAGGCCCATGGTCACCGCGACGCATACGACCAGCGCGGCGACATTGCTCATGATGCCGCTCATTACGAGACACACATAGCTTGTCGATCCGGCGATGGCGGCGATGGCATAAAAGTTAGTACGTTGGAAAATGCCCGGAACCACGCCCATAAAGCCGTCGCGCAGCATGCCGCCGCCTACAGCGGTGAAAAAGCCCATCATGATGCATACGGCCGGCGCAAAGCCATAAACCAGTGCTTTGTCCGCTCCGGTGGCGGCGTAGATGCCGACCGAGATGATGTCGAGCAATGGGATGAGTTTCTCGGGTTTATCGACGATTGCCGGGAAGATGTAGATGATGGCCGCCGTTGCGATGGAAAGCGGGAGTGCCATCGGCTGGTTGAGGATGTAGACGTTGCCGACCTGGAGTGTCATATCGCGTAAAAGACCGCCGCCCAGACCGCAGACCACCGCGAGCGCGACCGCGCCCACCAGGTCGAGCTTGTGTTCGCGCGCAACCAGCACACCCGAGATCGATGCAGCGACAACGGCGAACATCTCGAGCCAAAAGGGGATAGCGACCATGGCATCCGAGGCGTGTGAGGTAACGGTTATAGCGGCGACGACGGGCAAGATGGGGTCCTTTGAGTTACGGGTTTGGACAATGCCCGTACATAGTACATGTTCGGCGCCGATTGCGACCCTACTGCTCGGCAAACGGTCGGGACTGGATGCGGGCGTGGCGTTGCTGGAATGCCAGGGATCCAAAACGTGTACGTAACCCTCCAAAAACGACATTTTTCGACATCTTTGGAGGCTGACGTACACGTTTGGATTGAGCTCACAGCATGAGTGAATTGATTTACTCACATCCGGTATATTCCCCCACTTCAACGGACATAAGAGTTGGATACCGGCTCAGAGCGAGAGGCCCTCAATGGATACTCCTGTTCTCATTTCGCATAAAACCGCATGGCTTGTCCATCATGCGCCCCAGAATTTGGTTCAGTCTCTTGCACGGCACGACTACCAGATAGGCGTACGAGGCATCTCCACCCAGCAACGCGTTGCGCGCATACGACAGGCCCTTACCGACTGCGGCATTCCGTCCGATATGCTCAAAACTATCGATATCTCGGTTGTATTCGAATTCGAGCGAATTCGCACCAAAGGCGTCATTTGCCACATTCTTGGACAAAATCTTCCCTACGAGCATATTGACGAGTTGACGCCCGGAATCTTCATCACCGACGAAGCCTTCACCTTTGTGCTCGCTGCCGAGTGGATGGATAGGATCGAATATCTCGAATATGGCTATGAAGTTTGCGGCGATTATCGCATGAGGCTCAATCCCGCCGACCCTTATACCGAGCAACCAGCCACCACCTCCAAGGATGAAATAACCGAACTGCTCGATCGGCACCCCGGCAAACCCGGTGCCACACGTGCACGGCTCGCGCTCAGGCACATCTACGATCGCTCGGCCTCGCCTATGGAGACCGCTTCGGCAATCGCCCTCTCGCTCCCAACAAGCGAAGGCGGCGTTGGCATCCGAGGTATCGAACTCAACAAACCGCTCGAGATTCCTCAGCGTCTCTGGCATTGCGCCAAAGCTCGAACACTCAAAATCGATGCGCTCGTTACCTACAAGCGCAGGGAGCTCGGTATCGAATATAAGGGCGGCTTTCACGATGAGTTCGAGCGCAAGGGGGCAGATGCGGAGCGAGAGGCCGTTCTCTCCCAAATGGGATATCGAATCGTTACGCTCACTTCGGCTCAGTTCGGCAGCCAGCTCGCCTTTCACCGCGCCATGAACAACATTCGCGAAGCACTCGGCATGCCCCGCTGTACCGACACCGGGTACCAGCGAGAGCAAAACGAACTACGCAAGGCGCTTATCCGCAACTGGAAAGGCATGCGAGACGAAGAGGCACCTTCCGAATAGTGCCACTCCCGTGAGCTCAATCCAAACGTGTACGTCAGCCTTCAAAGATGTCGAAAGATGTCGGTTTTGGAGGGTGACGTACACGTTTGGGGAAGCGTGGGATCGAGACGTATTTCGATAACAAAAAAGCCCCCAATATTGGGAGCTTTCTCAACCAAAATGGCGGAGGAGGAGGGATTCGAACCCTCGTGACCTTATACAGGCCAAACGGTTTTCGAGACCGCCGCATTCAACCACTCTGCCACCCCTCCGCGTGGGGTAAAAACAAAGCAGGCTCGAAGGCCTGCTTTGGAATTAACTGGCGGAGAGTCAGGGATTTGAACCCTGGAGACGCTTTTGACGCCTACACGATTTCCAATCGTGCTCCTTCGGCCACTCGGACAACTCTCCGTTAAATGCGAAAGTCAGTATACACGAGGAATCGCAAAGTGCAAACAGAAAAGTTGGCATTTTTTGAAACGCTTGGCTTCGTGATGGGGTCCAGGAGGCCAAAAACGGGCTCTGACCAGCAGGGCTGCATGCGACAAATTGTTCAAAATGGGTATTTATAAACGACGTGGCAGCAATTTTAAAAATCTTTGAACGGTGTTGTGAACCACTGGTATGCATTTCGCGACCACAGTCCTGCAATTGCTGACCTGCGGTTTGATTTGGTTTGTCCCCGCGGCACCGTATCTTGTCCACGGATCCGTCAAGCATTTGGTCAGCATTTGGTTGGAAGACGCATGAAGTGCCGTGTGAGCATGGACATATGTGGAGGTCATGAGGTTGTAGCTGCATATTCTTGCAGCCTGGGAAGTTGAAAGATATTATTACCGAGTCTTTTCCTGCTTCAGGCGCACCTTCACGACCTGAAGCCACATTTGCCCAGAGGAGGTGACAATATGAAGGCTTATGAACTGCTGTTCTTTGTTGACCCGTCGCTCGACCCCGAGACTCGTCTCGCTGTTATGAAGCGTATCGATACCACGATCGCTGAGGGCGCTGGCAAGGTCGACTCCGTTGACGAGTGGGGCAAGCGCAAGCTCGCCTACGAGATCAACGACCTCACCGATGGTGACTACACCCTCATCAACTTCCACGCAGATCCTACCCAGATCGCCGAGCTTGATCGCGTCCTGCGCATCACCGACGCTGTGGTCCGCCACATGATCGTCCGTCGCGACGACCAGGAGTAAGACTGTCGTTTTGGACTGGGCTTGTGCCCCAAGAGGAAGTAGTGAGTTATGAGCATCAATCGAGTGAACATCACCGGTAACCTCACGCGTGATCCCGAGCTGCGCGCCACTGCCGGCGGAACCCAGGTTCTGTCCTTTGGCGTCGCCGTGAACGATCGTCGCCGTAACCCGCAGACTGGCGAGTGGGAGGACTATCCCAACTTTGTCGACTGCACCATGTTCGGCACGCGCGCCGAGGCCGTGAGCCGTTTCCTGGCAAAGGGAAACAAGGTCGCGATCGAGGGCAAGCTGCGCTACAGCTCTTGGGAGCGCGACGGCCGGCGCCGGAGCAAGCTTGAGGTCATCGTCGATGAGATCGAGTTTATGAGCTCCCGTGGTGGCCAGGGTGGCTACGATCAGGGCGGTTACGCCCCCGCGGCTCCCGCGCCCGCAGCACGTCCTTCCGCACCGGTGGCTACGCCGCCCGCGGTCGACGTCTACGATGAGGACATCCCGTTTTAAGGGCTGTTCACCTATTTTTGAGTGAGAGGCGGCTTCGGTTCGCCGAAGTTGCCAAACGAAAGGTATTTTGACATGGCTAATGATTTTTCTGCACGTCAGCCGCGTCGTAAGTACTGCCAGTTCTGCAAGGAGAACACTGAGTTCATCGACTATAAGGACACTCAGCTTCTCCGTAAGTACATGACCGACCGTGGCAAGATCAAGCCTCGTCGCGTCACTGGCGCTTGCACGCAGCATCAGCATGACATCGCCAACGCCATCAAGCGCGCCCGCGAGATGGCTCTCCTGCCGTACACCGTCCCCGTGGTTTCCTCTCGTGGCAACCGCGACCGCGGCTAAGAAGGGAGATGCATCATGAAGGTTATTCTTCTCGATGAGATCAAGGGCAAGGGCGGCGAGGGTGACGTCGTAGAGGTCGCTCAGGGTTACGCTGAGAACTTCCTGTTCCCCAAGAAGCTCGCTGTTGCCGCCACCAAGGGCAACCTCAAGCAGCTTGACGAGCGTCGCAACAACATCGCCAAGCGCGAGGCCGTCCGTCTGGCTACCGCCAACGAGACCAAGGCTGCCTTCGAGGGCAAGACGGTCACCGTTGACGTCAAGGTCGGCGACGAGGGCATCCTCTTTGGCTCCGTTACCGCCGCTATGATCGCTGACGCCATCAAGGCTCAGCTCGGTATGGACATCGACCGCAAGCGCGTCGAGCTCGGTAAGCCCATCAAGGTTGCCGGTGCCCACACCGTTGCCATCTCGCTGTACCGCGAGATCAAGGCCGAGGTTGTCGTTCTCGTTGGCGTTACCGCCGAGGAGCTCGCTGCCGAGGCTGAGGTCGAGGAGGCCGCTGAGGTCGCCGAGGCCGAGACCGCCGAGGTCGAGACTGAGGCTGCTGCCGAGTAGCATTTGCTGCAACGCAACAATCTTGTTCTAAGAAGGGCGCTCTGGGAGACCAGGGCGCCCTTTTGTTTTCTACGCTCAGCGAGCGTCATGGCAGGCGTTGCGTCGAAGTCCTATACACGGGACCGTTCATCCGTTTCGTTCGGTGATGATTGCCGGGGCGCGGCCCGTTTTGGGACTGTGGCTGATACTATGGATGCTCGCAAGCGATATGAATGAGGATGCTCATGGCATATGACGAAAGGGAGATGGGGCTGACGGTCGAGGACCGTGGCTCCAAGTTGGGTCTCCCTCAAAACCAAGATGCAGAGGCCAATGTACTGGCCGCCATGCTGCTGTCGCCCGAGGTGGTCGAGGAAGCCCAGGTCGAGCTGCAGCCCGATGACTTCTACCGGCCCATTCATAAGACCATCTACACCGCGATGGTCGATATGTACAACAGTCGCATTCCCATCGACTCTATCTCGCTGATCGATTACCTGCGCAGCATCAACAAGCTTGATGCCGTGGGCGGCGAGGCCTACATATTGGAGCTGATGGGTCAGACCCTGTCGCTCGTGAACTGGCAGCACCATGCCGCCATCGTCCGTCGCGACTCGATGCTGCGCGAGCTGATCGGTGCCACCAACGAGATTAACGCACTGGCCTATAACGCCCCTACCGACACCAAAGAGGTCGTGGAGCTGGCCGAGAGCAAGCTGCTCAAGGTCACGGCGCGCGAGGTCAAGTCGAGCTATAAGACACTGACCGAGTTTATGGTCGAGGCCTATAACGAGGCCGAGGAAGTGTGTAAGGCCGGCGGACAGGCCGCGGGCGTGCCCACCGGCTTCCCGTCGCTCGACCGCATGCTTATGGGTTTCCGCGAGGGCCAGCTCATCATTATCGGCGCCCGCCCTGCCGTGGGTAAGACGTCGTTCGCTCTGAACCTAGCGCTCAACGCCGCCGCTGCGGGCTATACCGTCGGCTTCTTTTCGCTGGAGATGTCGGGCAAGGAAATTGCCCAGCGCCTGATTTGCGCCTACGCCATGATTTCAATCAGCGACTTCCGTACGGGCCGCATTAGTCCCGAACAGTGGGCCAATATCAACGAGGCCACGCAGACCTTGTCTAAGCTCGACATTCTGATTGACGATACGCCCGGCACCACGGTGACCGAGATTCGCGCCAAGAGCCGCCGCATGCTCCACAACAAGGAGAAGGCCATCATTATCCTGGACTACCTGCAGCTGGTGAGTCCTCCGCCGGGACGTCGCTCCGAGAGCCGTACCGTCGAGGTCTCCGAGATGTCGCGTGGTTTAAAGATCATGGCCAAGGAGCTCAAGATTCCGTTGATCGCGCTGTCGCAGCTGTCGCGTCAGGTTGAGTCCCGTACCGGCAAGCGCCCGCAGCTGTCCGACCTGCGTGAATCGGGCTCCATCGAGCAGGACGCCGACATCGTTATGTTCTTGGACCGCTCCGCTGATGAGGCCGAGGCCTCGCGTGACGATCGACCCGACGAGGGCGTTACGCGTATCGTCGTGGCCAAGAACCGTTCGGGCCCGATCGGTGACGTCGACCTGATGTTCCTGCCGGCATCCACCAAGTTCTATGAGCTTGATGGGGCGCATACCGAGGAGTAGGACAGGCGCCCGTTGCACGGGTATACTGGGAATGTTTTGTGCTTCTGCGTGCCAGCGTGGCGCGTAGACAGTCCATGAATGTAAGGAGTAAACATGCCGTCAACCGTTTTGGTCGGTGCCCAGTGGGGCGATGAGGGCAAGGGTAAGATCTGCGACCTGGTCGCCGGCGACTTCGATGCCGTCGTGCGCTATTCGGGCGGTAACAACGCCGGCCACACCATCGTCGTCAACGGCAAGAAGTACGGCCTGCACCAGGTGCCCTCCGGCATCATGTATTCCGACCATATGTCGGTGATCGGTAACGGCTGCGTCGTCAACCCCAAGGTTGTCCTTGAGGAGATCGACATGTTCGAGGCCGACGGTATCACCACCAAGAACCTCAAGATCAGTGGCAACGCGCACATCATCATGCCGTACCACATCGATCTGGACGGTGCTTTTGAGCAGAAGCTCGGCAAGAAAAACATTGGTACCACCAAGCGCGGCATCGGTCCGTGCTACCAGGACAAGATGGCCCGCATCGGCCTGCGCATGCAGGACATGCTGGACGAGGCGCTGTTCCGCGACAAGCTGGAGACCGCTCTTGCCCGCGTGAATCCCGAGCTGGAGCTCATCTACCACCTGCCCACCTACACCGTGGACCAGATCTGCGACGAGTACCTGCCCATGGCCGAGCGCCTGCGCCCCTACATCACCGAGACGAGCCTGCTGCTCAACAACATGATCGACGAGGGCAAGGACCTGCTGTTCGAGGGCGCTCAGGCAACGCTGCTCGACATTGACCACGGCACCTATCCGTACGTGACGTCTTCCAACTGCACCGCCGGCGGCGCCATCACCGGCTCCGGCGTCGGTATGAAGAATGTCGACCGCGTGCTGGGCGTCATGAAGGCCTATATCACCCGCGTCGGTTCGGGCCCCATGCCCACCGAGCTTTCCTATGAGTCCGAGGCCGGCCATACGCTGACCGAGGAAGGCTATGAGTACGGCGTGACCACCGGCCGTCGCCGTCGCTGCGGTTGGTTCGATGGCCCCATCGCCAACTACGCCTCGCGTGTTAACGGCCTCACCGATATCGCCATGACCAAGCTCGACGTGCTTTCGGCCTTCGACACCATTAAGGTGTGCGTTGCCTATGACGTCGATGGCGAGCGTTACACGAGCGTGCCCGAGCACCAGGTGCGCTTTGAGCACGCCAAGCCCATCTACGAGGAGCTTCCTGGCTGGAAGTGCGATATCACCGGCTGCCGCAGCTTTGAGGAGCTGCCGCAGGAGGCTCAGGACTACGTGGCGTTTATCGAGGATCTGGCACACACCCGCGTGACGTTCATTGGCGTTGGCGCTGGTCGCGAGCAGATCATCAACCGATTCTGGAAGTAATCGGGACTATTTGGTTATTGCGATATACCCCTTTGCAGCCCGGACGGGCGGCCGAGGGGTATATTTGCTTGCAAAGGGCTCGCGCGGAGCGGGCCATTCATCCATAGAGGAGGCACCCTTGAAGGCGGACACTCAAACCATCGACATCCTGTTGTTGGGCAGCGGCGGCCGCGAGCATGCTTTGGCAGCTAAGCTCGCAGCATCACCGCGCGCCGGCAAGCTCTACATCGCGCCGGGCAACGGCGGCACCGCGAGCTGCGGCGAGAACGTTGTTCTCGACGACTGCGATCCTGCGGCCGTGGCAGCGTTTGCTCAGAGCCACGGATGCGGACTCGTGGTAATTGGCCCCGAGGCTCCGCTCGTGGCGGGCGTGGCCGACGCCGTGCGCGCGGCGGGTATTCCCTGCTTTGGCCCGGGTGCCGAGGGTGCCCAGATGGAGGGCTCCAAGCTGTTCTCCAAGCAGCTCATGGAGCGTGCGGGCATTCCGACGGCAGCCTACGGCTCGTTTACCGACGAGGCTTCGGCTCTCGCCTACGTACGCGAGCAAGGCGCCCCGCTGGTCGTCAAGGCCGACGGCCTTGCCGCGGGCAAGGGTGTTATCGTGGCAACCGAGCTTGCGCAGGCCGAGGAGGCCGTGCGCGAGTGTTTTGGCGGCGCCTTTGGCGATGCCGGCAATACCGTGGTCATCGAGGAGATGCTGACCGGCCCCGAGTGCTCGCTGCTGGCCTTTACCGACGGTAAGACCGTTCGTCCCATGGCCACCTCGCAGGATCACAAGCGTGCGCTTGAGGGCGACCTTGGTCCCAACACCGGTGGCATGGGCGTCTACAGCCCGGTGCCCATCGTGACCGACGAGGAGCACGCCACCATGGTGGCGGTCATGGAGCAGACCGTGGCCGAGCTCGCTGCCGAGGGTATCGACTACCGCGGCTGCCTGTACGGCGGCTTTATGCTCACGCCTGCCGGCCCCAAGGTGCTGGAGTTCAATGCCCGCTTTGGCGACCCCGAGACGCAGGTCGTGCTGCCGCGCCTTAAGAACGACCTAGTCGAGGTCATGCTGGCTTGTGCCAACTGCGAGCTCGACCAGATTGAACTCGACTGGCGCGACGAGTGGGCCGTGGCCGTTGTCCTGACGAGCGCGGGCTACCCCGGCAGCTACGAGAAAGGCAAGGTCATCACCGGTATTGAGGATGCCGAGGCCATGGAGAACGTGACCGTGTACCACGCGGGCACTGCTGTGGTGGACGGCCAGCTCGTGACCAATGGTGGCCGCGTGCTTGCCGTGACCGCTCTGGGCGACACGTTCGAGAACGCTCGCAACCTTGCCTACGAGGCCTGCGAGAAGATTGATTTTGAGGGCAAGACCCTGCGTCACGACATCGGCCTGCGCGCGCTGCGCGGTCGCGACGCCTGGGATGCCTAAAGTCCGAGAGGAATGAGACGGATGGACGAGAAGAACGAAGAGCTCGTGGACGCGCAGATCGTCGAAGAGGACAGCCGCTTGTATGGGCACGCCGAGGGCGAGCCTGGTGGCGAGGTCGCTGACGAGCCGGCGCTGGTGCTGGGCGATGACGACCCGCACGATGCCGAGCTGCACGAGAAGATTCTTTCGGAGGAGTGCGCCTGGAAGGGCAAGATCCTCGACGTCCACCGTCTTGAGGTTGAGCTGCCCAACGGCCACCGCAGCGCCCGCGATATCGTTCGCCATCCGGGTGCGGCGGCCGTTGTGGCACTGACCGAGAGCGGCAAGATCGTACTGGTGCGTCAGTACCGCACCGCCATCGACCGCGTGACGGTCGAGATTCCCGCCGGCAAGCTCGATCCAGGCGAGGACCCGCTCGATTGTGCCAAGCGCGAACTGCATGAGGAGACGGGCTTTAGGGCCGGTCGCATTCGCTTTTTGACGTCGATTGTCACGTCCTGCGGCTTCTGCGACGAGATCATTCACATCTACCTGGCCACCAAGCTCGAGTTCGATGCACCCAACCCCGATGATGACGAGTTTGTCAACGTGGACCTCGTGCCGCTGCACGAGCTGATCGACGCCGTGCTCGACGGCAAGATCGAAGACGCCAAGACCGTCGTAGGCGCGCTTGCCTGCGACAGCATCGCGCACCGCCTTGGGGGCACGGAGCTCTAGGTTACGCGGTTTTACCAAACCGCGTAACGAGTCGACGCTGCAAACGCCCCTAAGCGGCAATCTGCCTTTCAATCGTCGCTCGCGTACCGAAGTACGCGTCGCTCCTCTTTCAAGGCACCTTGCTCGCTTAGGGACGTTTTCGCTGACGTTGCTAGAACATCGGCGTTATGTTTGTTGGGACGCTTTGTTTTCAGCCCGACCGGCTCAACCGGATTTATCACGCTATTTATTTCTCTTCGAGGACTGCATGTTTAAGAGGTTTCTTTCGTATTACAAGCCCCAGATGGGGCTTTTTGTTGCTGATACTGTTTGTGCTCTGGTGCTTGCCGCCATTGACCTGGCGTTCCCCATTATCCTGCGCAATTTGACCGGTGGACTGTTTACCCAGGGCCAGGCTGCCATTATGCAGGCGCTCGGTATGATCGCGGTGGGGCTGGTGCTGATGTATGCCGTTCGCTGCGCCTGCCGCTACTTTGTGAGCTACTGGGGTCACGTGATGGGTGCGCGCATGGAGTCCAAGATGCGCGAGGACCTGTTTGACCAGTACGAGCGCTTTAGCTTTGCGTACTTCGACCGCAACAGCTCGGGCGACATGATGAGCCGCGTGGTCAACGACCTGTTCGATATCTGCGAGGCGGCGCACCACGTGCCCGAGTGGATCATCATCTGCGGCATCGAGATTATCGGCTCGTTTGTGATCCTCTTTACCATCGCCCCGGTGCTCGCGCTCGCCATGGCCGTGGTGACGGCGGCGTTTGCGGTCGTCATGTTTTGGCAGAACATGCGCATGCGCGAGGTTTTTAGCGACAACCGCAAAAAGATCAGCGGCATCAATGCGCAGCTGCAGGATTCGCTGGCGGGCATGCGCGTGGTCAAGAGCTTTGCCAATGAGGAGACCGAACGCTTCAAGTTCCGCGCCTCCAACAATCGCTACCTTTCGTCTAAAGAGAACATGTATCACGCCATGGGCGTCTATACCGCGACGTATGGCCTGCTCTCGGGTGTGCTCTATGTGATCGTGGTGCTGCTGGGCGGCTGGCTGGTCGCCCAGGGACAGCTGCAGGCGGTCGATATGGCGACCTTTGCACTCTATATTTCGCTGTTCTGCACGCCGCTCGAGACACTCGTCAATTCGGCCGAAACGTATCAGAAGGCTATTGCCGGCTTTAAGCGTATGGACGAGGTGCTCTCGACCGCGCCGGATATCCAGGACAAGCCGGGCGCCACGGATCTGCAGGTGACTGCCGGAGCCGTGGAGTATCACGACGTGTGCTTTAACTACGAGGATGTTGAGCTGGGCGAGGGCGATGCCGACGAGCGTCCCGTTATCGACCATATGGACCTGTCCATCAAGCCCGGGCAGACCATCGCTTTGGTTGGCCCTTCGGGCGGTGGCAAGTCCACGACCTGTTCGCTGCTGCCGCGCTTTTATGACGTGGCTGCCGGATCCATTAGCATCGACGGCCAAGACGTGCGCGATGTGACGCAGCAGAGCCTGCGCCGTGCCATCGGCCTGGTGCAGCAGGATGTCTATCTATTTGACGGTACGATCGGCGAGAACATCGCCTACGGCAAGCCGGGTGCTACGGCAGAAGAGATCGCCGAGGCCGCCCGTCGCGCCAACATCGATGCCTTTATCGAGTCGCTTCCACAGGGCTACGACACCGTGGTGGGCGAGCGCGGCAGCCGTCTTTCGGGCGGACAGAAGCAGCGCGTTGCCATCGCGCGCGTGTTTCTCAAGAACCCCAAGATCCTGATTTTGGACGAGGCGACGAGTGCTTTGGATAACGAGAGCGAGGAGGCGGTCCAGGAGTCGCTCGAAGAGCTGGCGCGCGGCCGTACCACAATCATCATCGCCCACCGCCTTTCGACCATTAAGCATGCTGACGAGATTGCGACCGTTGAGCATGGTCGCGTTGTGGAACGTGGCACGCACGAGGAGCTTCTCGCCCGTGGCGGCACCTATGCCCGTTACTATCGAATGCAGTTCGAAGGTGCGCGTGCGCACGAGCTCGACTGATTGATATGACAGGAAGTTTATGGCTGACAAGAACCCTTTGACTCCGGAAGAAGTGACGGAGTTATTCTCCGAAATCGATGCATCCGGTGTCTTGGATCCCACGCTTGCCAAAAAGCGCACCGAGCGCATGCGCGAGAAGGAGGCAGCGGCCAAGCGCGGTGACAAAGCGGCACTAGCGCAGCTGCGCAGCGAGGACCGCGCGAGCCAGGCAAAACATATCGACCCGCTGTCCGAGGACGATCCTTCGGGCTCGCAGGTGAGCCATACCATTACGAAGACCGCGATGGCCGTGGTCATCGGTATTTTGGTGCTGATCGTGGGCATGCAGATCGGCTACGGCGTGATGCGCCGTCTGAATACCGCCAACCTGTCCGAGAGCGTTTCAGTCGATACCGTTTCGACGGCGCTGAAGGGCGGCCTTGAGTGGGGCAACGGCTTTACTCAGTTCCCGCTCGACTTTACCGTCGATGAAGCCGATGAGCGTACGGGCACGGTCGAGGTGACGGTGTTGGACACATCGTCTGCCAACGAGCTCGAACTGCTGTCCAACGGGCAGATTCAGGCCGCGGCGCTTGCGACCAACGCGCTGCTCAACGATAAGATTGACCGCGTGGTGTATAACGTTCACGCCTATATCGACGAGGATAGCAACATTCAGCACGATTCCTTCTTTGGCATGTTCCCCGCGCGGGGCCACCAGAGCGCCATCCTGACGTTCGTGTGGACCAAGAGCTCATCCAACGCCACGAATATCGACTGGAAGATGCGCATCGTGAGTATGGATGACACCATCGCCGAGCGCATTCAGAAGCAGGTGAACTCGGTGTCGTCGTTGATTGAGGACCCGGTGGTGAGCCAGACCAAGATTGACGAGGAAAAGGCCGAACGTGACCTGGAGCATCGTCTGCATGGCCGCGAGATTTTCCGCGGCGGCAAGCCCGATCGCTCACCGTCCGATCTGCTGGAACAGGACAAGAAAAAGTAAGACGCCATCATCCCGCGTGAGCCACAAGCCCCGCGGGATGATTTTTCTGGGACGGGGATTAAAAAATCATTATGCATAGAAAGTCATAATTATCATTTCGTAAACATTTCGATGAAATTAACGCCATGAGGCATGCTTGCGGTTACAATACCGCGAGGCCTAACTACACACCTTTAAGCCGGTCCTGTGAGACCGGGAAGGAGAATTATGGCGAACAACCATACCGCGGGCGCTGCCGCCCGCACCTTCGCGCCCAGCGAGCTTTGCCAGCGTATGCTGGCCAAAACCAGCAAGGGCACCTGCGGTCCCTGCATCCTGTATCTTGAGGATGGGACCATTTTTTATGGACGTGCATGCGGCGCCGAGGGCACCGCGACCGGCGAAGTCTGCTTCAACACCTCGCTCGAGGGCTACTTTGAGGTCATGACCGACCCGAGTTATGCCGGCCAAATCGTAACCATGACCTATCCGCAGATCGGCAACTACGGTATCGACGAGACCGACGCCCAGTCGGCCTTCCCCGGCGACGCCGTGCGCCCTGCGAGCGCTCCGGCCATGCGCGGCATGATCGTTCGCGACATGTGCGCCACGCCTTCTAACTGGCGCTCGGCCGTCAGCGTGCCGGAGTACCTGCGCGCTCACGGCATCGTCGCTATCGAAGGTGTCGACACCCGCGCCCTGGTGCGCCATCTGCGCGACAATGGTTCTAAGATGGGCATTATCTCGACCGAGATCTTCGACGTCGACGAGCTTGCCGAGCGTCTGGCCGCAGCGCCCACGCTGGTGGGCGAGAATTTGGTCAAGACCGTGAGCTGCCCCGCGCCTCACGAGTTTGTGTCCGCCGACCTGCCTGCCACGCATGACTTTGCACTTGCGGCTGCCGCTCCTGCCCGTCACAAGGTGGTCGCCTACGACTGCGGCGTCAAGCGCGGCATTCTGGAAGGCCTCGTCCGCGCCGGCTGCGACCTTACCGTCGTGCCGTGGGATACGCCCGCGAGTGAGGTGCTCGACATGAATCCCGACGGCGTCTTTTTGTCCAACGGCCCCGGCGACCCCGATGCCGTGGTGGAGACCTACGAGCAGGTGCAGCAGCTGATCGGCAAGGTGCCGGTCTTTGGTATTTGTCTTGGTCACCAGATGATCAGCCTGGCCTGCGGCGCCCAGATGGAAAAGCTTAAGTTCGGTCACCGCGGTGGCAACCAGCCGGTCATGAACCTGGTGAGCCGTCGCGTGGAGATCACCGCGCAAAACCATGGCTTTGGCCTGCTGTTTCCCAGCTTGGGCAAGCTTGTCCCCGAGCTTTCCGGCGGCGAGACCGAGCATGCGGCCGACGGCGACCTGCGCGTCTGGGTGCGCCGCGGCATCGCGCCGGTCGTGATGAACGAGCGCTTTGGCCGCATTCGCCTAACACATGTGAACCTCAACGACGGCACCGCCGAGGGCATCCAGCTGCTCGACGCCCCGTGCTTCTCGGTCCAGTATCACCCCGAGGCCTCGCCTGGCCCCACCGATGCCCACTATCTCTTTACCGCCTTTACGCGACTCATGGACGGCGAGGAGAACTACCTGGACATCGACACCGCGAAGGACCGCCTGGCTGGCTGGAATTTCGCCGAGACCGCCGCGACCGAGACCGAGGAGAACTAACATGCCGAAACGTACTGACATCAAGCGTATCCTCGTTATTGGTTCGGGCCCCATCGTTATTGGCCAGGCCTGCGAGTTCGACTACTCCGGCGCCCAGGCCTGCAAGGTGCTTAAGGAGGATGGCTTTGAGGTCATCCTGGTCAACTCCAACCCGGCGACCATCATGACCGACCCGGGTCTTGCCGACCGCACCTATGTCGAGCCCATCACCGCCGAGTTTATCGAGCGCGTAATCAAGAAAGAGCGCCCGGACGCGCTGCTGCCCACGCTGGGCGGCCAGACCGGTCTGAACGCCGCCGTCGAGCTGGCGAAAGACGGCACGCTCGACAAGTACGGTGTCGAGATGATCGGCTGCGACCTGGCCGCTATCGAGTGCGGCGAGGACCGCAAGCTCTTTAACGAGGCCATGGCCGAGATTGGCCTGGAGGTCGCGCGCTCGGGCTATGCCTACAGCGTGGCTGATGCCGAGGCTATCGCCGAGCGCGTGGGCTATCCCTGCGTACTGCGCCCGAGCTTTACCCTCGGCGGCGCCGGCGGCGGCATCGCTCGCACCCACGAGGAGCTCGTCTCCATCGTGAGCCAGGGCCTGGAGCTCTCGCCCGCCCATGAGGTGCTGGTCGAGGAGTCCATCGAGGGCTGGAAAGAGTATGAGATGGAGGTCATGCGCGACCACGCCGGCAACGGCATCATCGTGTGCTCCATCGAGAATCTCGACCCCATGGGCGTGCACACCGGCGACTCCATCACCGTGGCGCCGGCGCAGACGCTCTCCGACCTTGAGTATCAGCGCATGCGTGTCGCCTCGCTCGCCATCTTGGAGAAGATCGGCGTCGAGACCGGTGGCTCCAACGTGCAATTTGCCGTGAACCCCCAGACCGGCCGCCTGATCGTCATCGAGATGAACCCGCGCGTGAGCCGTTCGTCCGCCCTCGCTTCCAAGGCCACGGGTTTCCCCATTGCCAAGGCCGCCGCGCGCCTGGCTGTGGGCTACACGCTCGACGAGATCGTCAACGACATCACCAAGGCTACGCCCGCCTGCTTTGAGCCCACGATCGACTACTGTGTGGTCAAGGTGCCGCGCTTTGCCTTCGAGAAGTTCAAGGGTACCGACCCCACGCTCACCACGCGCATGAAGGCCGTGGGCGAGATTATGGCGATTGGCCGCACCTTCGAGGAGGCCTTCGGCAAGGCCATGCGTTCGCTGGAGGACGGGCATCAGGGCATTTGTGCCGGTGGCAAGGAAGGTGCCGACAAGCTGAGCGACGATGAGCTCGCTCGGGCCGTGGCAACCCCGACCGAGCACCGCATCTTCTTTGTGGTCGAAGCCCTGCGTCGTGGCTGGGATGTCGCGCGTATCCATGCCATCTGCGGTATCGATCCGTGGTACCTCAATCGTATCAACGACATGGTGCAGGTTCAGGAGAGCATCCGCGGCCTGCGTGTGGAGGACATTGACGCCGACGCGATGCGCCTGCTCAAGCAATACGGCACGAGTGACGCCGAGATCGCCGCGCTGACCGGCTCCGACGAGCGCTTTGTGCGCGCCTATCGCAAGGGCTTGGGCGTGGTTCCCAGCATGAAGACGGTCGATACCTGCGCTGCGGAGTTCTCGAGCGCCACGGAGTACCATTACAAGACGTACGAGAACATCTACCGCACGAGCCCGGATGCCAAGAAGTGCGTGGCTCCCGACGAGGCCACGCCGGCGAGCAAGCCCAAGGCGATGATTCTGGGCGCCGGCCCCAACCGCATTGGCCAGGGTATCGAGTTCGATTACTGCTGCGTGCACGCGAGCTACGCGCTGGCGGCCCGCGGCTTCGAGACCATCATGGTCAACTGCAATCCCGAGACCGTCTCGACCGACTATGACACGTCCGACCGCCTGTACTTTGAGCCGCTCACCTACGAGGACGTCATGGATGTTATCGACGTTGAGCGCCCCGACGGCGTCGTGGTGACGCTTGGCGGCCAGACCCCGCTTAAGCTGGCGCGCATGCTCGAGGAGAGCGGCGTGAACATCATGGGCACCAAGCCCGATGCCATCGACTTTGCTGAGGACCGAGAGCGCTTCGCCGCTCTGCTCGACAAGCTGGGCATCATGTACCCGCCGGCGGGCCAGGCCACCTCGTTTGAGGAGGCCGAGGCCGTAGCCGCGCACATCGGCTACCCGCTGCTGGTGCGTCCGAGCTACGTGCTGGGCGGCCGCGGCATGATGATCGCCTACGATGCCGAGCATCTGCGCGATTACATGGCCGAGGCTGCGCGCATTAGCCCCGACTACCCGGTGTATCTGGACCGCTTCTTGGAGGGCGCGATCGAGTCCGATGTCGACGCCCTGTGCGACGGCGAGGAGGTCTACATCGGAGGCATCCTGGAGCATATCGAGGAGGCCGGCATCCACTCCGGCGACTCTGCGACCTGCATCCCGCCGTTCAGCTTTAGCGAGAGCCTGCAGGCAAAGCTTCGCGAGACCACACGCCGCATCGCGATGGCGCTGGGCGTACGCGGCCTGGTCAACGTGCAGTATGCCATCAAGGGCGAGACCGTCTACGTGATCGAGGCCAACCCGCGTGCCAGCCGTACCGTGCCGTTCATCTCCAAGGCTACCGGCGTGCCACTGGCCAAGTGCGCGGCGCGTATCATGGCAGGCGATTCCATCGCCAGCCTGGGCCTGCCGAGCGACGAGCGTCAGCTCGATTGGTTCTGCATGAAGGAAGCCGTTATGCCCTGGGGTCGTTTCCCCGGTGCCGACGTTATCCTGGGGCCCGAGATGAAGTCGACGGGCGAGGTCATGGGTATCGCCAAGAGCTATCCCGAGGCATACGCCAAGACGCAGCTGGCGATTGACTACAAGCTGCCCGACCCGAGCGCCGGCAAGGTGTTCATCAGCGTGTGCGACCGCGACAAGCGCCACATCCTTTCGGTCGCGCGTATCCTGCGCTACCTGGGCTTTGATATCTGCTCCACCGAGGGCACGGCGCGCGTGCTGCACGGCGGCAACGTGACCTGCGAGGTCGTGGAGAAGATTAGCGGCCCGCACGACGGCGAGCGTCCCAACATCGGTGACCTGATCGCCGACGGCAAGATCGCGGTGATCGTCAATACGCCGTATGGCCCGGGTTCTCGTGGCGACGGCTACCTTCTGCGCACCGAGGCCGTGCGCCGCGGCGTGACCTGCGTGACCGCGATGTCCGCGGCCAACACGTACGTGAGCGCTATCGAGGCCGTGCGCGAGGACGAGCAGGGTCACGGCAGCGCCAACGACATGGGCATGGACGTCATCGCCCTGCAGGACCTGCCGCAGCACACGGTGTAGTTGACCTGGCCGGCCGGGGCGGGAGGGGCCGAGATTTCCCCCTTTCGCTCCGGCTGCAAGCAGAGTCGCTCAGGAGGAAACTCGGCCCCTCCCGCCCCGGCCTGCGGTGACTTGGCTGCACCGTGTGCTGCCGAAGGGGCTTTGCGCGATGACTAGGGCTGAATAGAAAATGAGTGTGGGCCCTGCCGTTCGAACGAACGGCAGGGCCCACACTAATAATTCAGCCAACGTACGTCATAGCAACCCCCGGTAGGTCGAGGGTGCCCCGCGGCGGTCTGGTGTTTTCATCTGAACGACTTTGCGAAGCAACCGGAGTGAAGATAAAGCCTGGCCCGCCCGCGAAGCGCCACAAAGACCGCAGGGACGGGAGCGGCTATACTACTCTCAGTAGTTAAGGGTCGCGGATCCGCCGCGTCACCGCTCTCAACAGGAGGTCTTTGTTTATGGCAGATCAAAAGCCGGTTGTCGGGATCATCATGGGTTCCAAGTCCGATCTGGGCGTTATGGAAGGCTGCACCGCCGAGCTCGAGGCGCTTGGTGTGCCCTATGAGCTTGTCATTGCGAGCGCACACCGCACGCCGGCGAAGGTCCACGAGTGGGCCTCGACTGCCGCCGATCGCGGTATCAAAGTGATTATCGCCGCCGCCGGCAAGGCCGCTCACTTGGGTGGTGTCGTGGCTGCCTTTACGCCGCTACCGGTTATCGGTGTGCCTATGAAGACGAGTGACCTGGGCGGTATGGATTCGCTGCTGTCGATGGTGCAGATGCCTTCGGGCGTACCCGTGGCCTGCGTTGCCATCAACGGCGCCAAGAACGCCGCCATCTATGCCACGCAGATCTTGGGCGCATGCGACCCCGAGTACCGCAAGGTTATCGAGAAGATGAAGCAGGAGATGGCCGACGCCTAGGCGTTCCGCCGTTTCACCGCAGTATAAGGAGAGCCATGTCCGACTATCAGGGAAAACGATTCAAGGCTTCTCAGATTCCCGATCCGTCGAAGCCGGGTGCTGCCCGTGCGGCACAGCAGGGTCGGACATCCTCTCCTCAGCAGCCGCGCGCGCCGCGTCCCGTAACGCCGATGTCCCATCATCGCCAGGATACGCCGGCTGCATATCGCCCTTCGTCGTATGATACGGCCAAGAAAGAATCGCGTTCTACGAAACAGTCGGGCGCCGCTCCGTCGAGCTATACCGAGCCGCCGCGCAAAAAGCGCCGCTCCGTTATCCCCATCTTGCTCATCATTATTGGCATCGGCCTAATCGTTGCCGCTGCAGCCATCTTTATCAATGCGCAGATCGGTTACAAGCAGGCGAGCGAGTCGTACCAAAAGATCGAAAAACAATATGTGAGCGACAAGGACGCCAGTGGCGTGCCAATTATCGACTTTAATGCGCTTGCCCAGACAAATCCCGAGGTTGTGGGTTGGATTTACGCGCCCGGCACCAACATCAACTACCCCGTGGTGCAGACCAACAACAACTCCAAATACCTCAACACGCTGTTTGACGGTACATCTAACGCGTCCGGTGCCATTTTCTTAGATAGTGATGACACCGCGCCGGGAATGGTCGACCAGCAGACCACGATTTACGGCCACCATATGAACGACGGATCGATGTTCAATGTGATTTCGGACACCACCGACCAGGCGACGTTCGACAGCATTGAGTTTGTGTATTACATCACACGGGATGCTACGTATAAGCTGCGACCACTGGCGACCAAAGTTGTCGAGGACACGTATGCCAAGGCGCGCACGCCCAATTTTGAGGGCGACGACGGGCTCAAGAACTACCTGTCCGAGATGCTTGACGGTGCCTCTGCCGTGGCGAGCGATGCCACCGATCGTGCCGCTTCGGCAACCAAGGTCGTAACGCTTGTGACCTGTCGTTCGTTATCGCTGAGCAACACGCGTGCTGTCATGGTGCTCACGCCGGTCGAGGAATAAGTTGTTCGAGAGTAGCTAAAAAAGCCCCGTTCCAAATTGGCTACTCGACGACGGTAAGGGAGAAATGATGCTCGAGAATGGCAAAACGATGCCTTCGGTTGATGCTTGGCTGCGCGAGGCCAAGGCCGATTCGTCGGCACCTGCGTGCGGTATGTATCTGACACATAACGGTGTGGTGCGCGCGACGTCCAAGGCCGAGGCGCGCGGTGTCGAGACCGATGGCGTGGCGCCGGGCCACAAGGTGGGCGGCATGGTGTTTGGCTACGACGCCAGCAAGGTACAGGCCGCCATCGAGGCGACGCGCGCGATGCCGGGTATCGGCTATGTGCGCGTGTGGCTGGCAAGCGGTGAGCTTGCCGTAGGTGACGACATCATGCTCGTGCTCATCGGCGGGGACATTCGCCCGCACGTGGTCGATGCGCTGCAGGCGCTCGTTGGCACCATCAAGAATGAATGCGTGAGTGAGGTCGAGCGCGAGGCGTAGAGGCTTGCGTCGATAGAAGGCTCGTTTATAAAAATGCCCGCCGGTACGTGTGATACCGGCGGGCATTTTGCGTTTTGGGCGCGGTTGGCGCTACACGCGCGTCGCATCCTTGGGGCTCATGGTCATGCTCTGGAAGCGGTTTTCCATAAAGTCATTATCGAAGTACTTGCCGTAGAACTGCGCAACGGGAATATCCGGTTCCGTGCCGTTGACGCGCTGATACCAATAATCGAGCGACTGCAGCGTCATAACGCCATCGACCAGCATAATGATGGTGAAGATGACGGTAGCCGAGTAGCGGCTCTTCCACGGAATCATGTTGATGAGCTTGAGCAGCCTCGGCAGCAGCAGCTTGATCCAGATGAGGCCACCCAGGCCCCACAGACAGGCGAAGCCCGTGCAGGTGCGTCCGCCCGTGAGGACCACGAGCGGGTCGGGCATACCGAACAGCGTTATGTGCGAGTAGCTCCACGAGACCACGCCAAACGCGGTCTGCATAAACCAGCCCACGAACACCTCAAAGCTGGCGCCGAGCAGGGCGCTCACCAGGAAAATGATGATGGGGTTCTTTTTATAGAAGCGGTTGAGCACCATGGTCATGAGCACGGCACCAAAGCCGTAGATGGGGCTGAAAGGGCCAAACAGCATACCGGCGCGGTCCTGGTAGACACCCGGATCGTTGACGGTCATATGCCAGATATCCTCCAGGACCAGGCCGAGCACGCAGCAGACAAAGAATACCCAGAACAGGTTGAAGTAGTTGAGCTTGATGTAGCCCTCGCCGGTTTCATCGCGCCCGAGCATGCCCTCGGCGGCGGCGTCGCGGTCGAGCATCTCCTGCAGGCGGCGCTGCAGCTCGCGCTCCTGGCGCAGCGTGGGGTCGACGGTGGCCGAAAGTGCGACGAGGATGCCGAGCTGGATGGCAGGGCGCAGCAAGAAGGGCCCGATGCCCTGGAGCATCACGTCAACCAAAAGCTCGACGACGGTAAACGCGATAAGGATATAGGACAGACGGGCGGCATTGCGGCGCTGGTTCTTGATGAGGTCAAGGCCAAAGATGATCAAGATGACGGCACTGGCAGCCGAGAGCATGATGCCGGCGACAATCAGTCCGACCGCGACGAGCGTGTTATCGCCGAGCTTGGCGGCGGCGTTGCCGTTGATGAGCGCGGTGATGACCTGCCACATAAAGGCGCCGACCGACGGGAGCGTGCCCACGCCGGACAGGATGCACAGGACGGCGTATACCTTAATGATGAGGGGGATCTTCTTGACCTCCGTGGCGCTGGGGACGCTGGGGTCGAGTTCGTTTCGATCCATACATAACCTTTCTCGTTTTGCTGTAGGTACAAGGATACGCCGCCGACCTGCCAAAAGACAGGACGAACGTCCCAATTGCAACAATGCAAGCCCCAACGGCGGGCAAGACGCGTCGCAACGGAAGTATGCGGGATCGTCGGCCCCGAGGCGCCTGCCCAATAAAATGTTTGGCTGCAAAACGGATTATAAGCTCGGTGGGCTTTTAAAAAGCGCTGTTCATGCGCGGGAGTGCTTGTCTTGCCGTGCGTATAATAGGGCAGGTAACGCCAAATAACGAGGCTCTGAGGGGATGCCATGTCTCAAGAAACCATCCGCGCGGCCGAGCGTGCCGCGGGACAGGTGAAGACCATGTCGACGTATGATCCGGACTCCGACCAGCTGCATGAGGAATGCGGCATTTTTGGTGTGTGGGCACCCGATCGCGATGTGGCTCGACTGACGTACTTTGGTCTGCGCGCGCTGCAGCATCGCGGCCAGGAATCGGCGGGAATCGCCGTGGGTGATGGCGGCACGGTTATGGTTCGCAAAGACCTGGGACTGCTCGATCGCGTGTTCTCCAACGCCGACCTGTCGACGCTCTCCGGCCAGCTGGCCGTGGGCCACGTGCGCTATGGCACTGCCGGTGCCAAGAGCTGGGAAGCCTCGCAGCCGCATCTTTCTACCATCAACAGCGTCATTATCGCGCTTGCTCACAACGGCACTCTGGTTAACACCGACGAGCTGCGCCGCCAGCTGATCGAGCTGGGCGTGCCGTTCCTCTCCAATTCGGATTCCGAGGTCGCGACTAAGCTTATCGGCTACTTTACTCAGCGTACAGGCCATCTGCGCGAGGGCATTCGCAAGACCATGGAGCTCGTGCGCGGCGGCTACGCCATGACGCTCATCAACGAGCAGGCACTCTACGCATTCCGAGATCCGCACGGCATTCGCCCGCTCGTGCTGGGCAAGCTGGTGGACGAGGGCCTGGACCAGGCCGATGCCGCATCCGTTTCGCAGCTGCCGTCGCAGGACGGCGCCGCGACGGTCGACTCCGCCGTCCGTGTCACGCGCGCCGGCGGCTGGGTCGTTGCTTCCGAGACCTGCGCACTCGACATCGTGGGTGCCGAGTACGTCCGTGACGTCCGTCCCGGCGAGATCTTGCGCATCAGCGCCGAGGGTCTGGTATCCGAGCAGGGCGTGCCTGCAGCCGAAGAGCCCGCAAACTGCATCTTTGAGCAGGTCTACTTTGCCCGCCCCGACTCCATCATGAACGGCAAGAGCGTCTATGCCTGCCGTTACGACATGGGTCGCCAGCTGGCACACGAGGAGCCCGTCGAGGCCGATCTGGTCATCGGCGTGCCCGACTCCGGCCTGCCGCCCGCGGAGGGGTATTCGCACGAGAGCGGTATTCCCTTTGGCGAGGGTCTTATCAAGAACCGCTACGTGGGCCGTACGTTTATCGAGCCCACGCAGGAGCTGCGCGCCATGGGCGTGCGTATGAAACTCAACCCGCTGCGCGACAACATCGAGGGCAAGCGCCTGGTCGTCATCGACGACTCCATCGTGCGCGGCACCACCATGGTGCAGCTCGTCAAGATGCTGCGCAACGCTGGCGCCAAGGAGATTCATATCCGCATCAACTCGCCCGAGGTCATCTGGCCGTGCTTCTACGGCATCGATACCGACGTGCAGTCGCAGCTTATCAGCGCCAACAAGACGGTCGACGAGATTTGCGAGTATATCGGCGCCGATTCGCTGGCCTTCCTTTCGGTCGAGGGCCTGCTTAAGGTCATGCCCAAGGGCGGTTACTGCGATGCGTGCTTTACCGGCCGCTACCCCGTGGCGATTCCCGAGAGCTTTGGCCGCGACAAGTTCATGGAGGGCTTTAAGCCCCGCAACCTGGACAAGCCGCTGCACGTTGATGACGACGCCGTGGTCGAGAAATACGACGATCGCAGCTGGGAAGAGGAACACGGCGAGGCCTAAAACCTGCCATGTAGGGACAGGTTTATTTTGGTAGGTTTTACCTGCTGTTTTGTTGATATGACGGCGCGCGTTGTTATGGCGCGCGCCGAAATGAACGCAACTATGAGCACCGTTTGGCGCCCGCGCGGCGCCACGGTAGTGGGAGAGGAAGGCTCAGATGAGCGACAGCAAGCATGTGACGTATGAGGATGCCGGCGTCGATACCGCCGAGGGCGGCCGCGCCGTTGACGCTATTAAGCAGATGGTTAAGGACACCAACCGTCCCGAGGTCATCGGCGGTATCGGTGGCTTTGGTGGCTTATTCTCGGCCGCCGCGCTTAAGGATATGGAAGACCCGATTCTGATTAGCGGTACCGACGGCGTGGGCACCAAGCTCGTGCTTGCCCAGATCATGGACCGTCACGAGACGGTGGGCCAGGACCTGGTCGCTATGTGCGTCAACGACATTTTGGCTTCGGGCGCCGAGCCGCTGTTCTTCCTGGACTATGTTGCCGTCGGTCACATCGAGGCCGGGCACATGGCAAAGATCATCAAGGGCGTGGCCGATGGCTGTAAGCTCGCGGGCTGCGCGCTCGTGGGCGGTGAGATGGCCGAGCACCCCGGCGTCATGGCTCCGGCCGACTACGACCTTGCCGGCTTTACCGTGGGCGTCGTCGACCGTCCCAAGATGCTCGACCCCGCAAACGTCCGCCCGGGCGATGTGATCCTGGGCCTGCCTTCCACCGGCGTGCACTCCAACGGCTACTCGCTCGTGCGCAAGGTCATCGGCGTCGACGGCATTAAGCCGGGCACGCCCGAGGCCGCCGCTAAGGCGGAGGAGCTGAGCCGTCCGCTCGAGGAGCTCGGCGGTGCTTCGCTGGCAGACGCCCTGTTGGCCCCCACGCGCATCTATGTCAAGCCGATTCTGGAGCTGCTGCGCGGTGGCGCTCCGGTGCACGCCATCGCCCACATCACCGGCGGCGGCATCACCGAGAACCTCAACCGCGCGCTTGCCGACGACGTTGACGCCGTGGTCACCCGTAACGGCGCCGAGATGGGTTGGGACGTTCCGCCCGTCATCACCTACGTCTCGCGCCAGGCCGAGCTCGCGCCCAATGAGGCATGCAAGACCTTCAACATGGGCGTTGGCCTGTGCCTGATCGTCGCCCCCGAGGACGAGGCCGCGGTGACCGAGGCTCTGGTCGCGCTGGGCGAGAAGCCGTTCCGCGTGGGCGAGTGCGTCGAGGGTTCCGGTAAGGTCGTGTACTCCGATGAGCGCTAACGAGCAGATGACTGCTGCCGCGAGCCTGGGCTTTGTGCCCTACACCCGTCCGACCGGCACCGATACGGCCGAGCCGCTCAAGATCGGTGTGCTCATCAGCGGTTCGGGTACCAACCTGCAGGCGCTGATCGACCTGATCGCCGCCGGCAAGCTCAACGCTTCGATTGAGCTTGTGGTGTCGAGCCGTCCTTCGGCTAAGGGTTTGCAGCGCGCTGAGCGCGCGGGCATCCAGACGCTCACGCTGTCCAAGGATGTCTATGCCGACCCCATCGCCGCCGACGAGATCATTGCGCACGAGCTGCTCGAGCGCGGTTGCGAGTATGTGGTCATGGCCGGCTACATGCGCATGGTGCACACGCCGCTGCTGGCGGCATTCCCCAATCGCGTGGTCAATCTGCATCCCGCGCTGCTGCCGAGCTTTACCGGCGCGCATGCGATCGACGATGCCTTTGCGCGCGGCGTCAAGGTAACTGGCGTGACCGTGCATTTTGCCAACGAGATCTACGACAACGGCCCCATCATCGCCCAGCGCGCGCTGGCTGTTGAGGAGGGCTGGGACGTCGATACGCTCGAGGAGCACATCCACGCGATTGAGCACGTGCTGTATCCCGAGGTCGTGCAGATGCTCGCCGACGGTCGCGTCCACGTGCTGGAGAGCGGCAAGGTCGCAATTGACGCGCCTCGCGGCTAGCGGCGCACAGTACAATTTAGCCGAGTAGTCAGGGTGGTCATTGGCGCCAAGGCGCGCGTGGCCACCTTTTGTTTTGGGTAGTCATCGGGAACGGTCTTTAACGACTGGTCATTCAAGAACGTCGCAGGTGACTAGATGAGAGAGGTGAGCGCATGGCGGATAACGAAGCACTGTTTACGCCTGAGCTGGTGTTTTTTGATTGGGAGTGTGCGACGCCGGATGAGGTGTTCGCGCGGCTTGAGGGCGAGCTTGCACCACGTGGCTACATTGCATCCGGTTGGCTCGACGCCGTTCGCACGCGCGAGGATGCCTATCCCACGGGTCTTGCCATGCCGGCGGCAAACATTGCCATTCCGCATACCGATCCGGGGTTTGTGGCCAAGCCCTATATCGCGGTGGTGAAGCCCGCCGCGCCCGTGACATTCAACGCTATGGCTGGCATGGGCGCTCCGGTGCCGGCGCAGATCGTCATCAATCTGGGCATCGCCGAGCCGGGCGGCCAGGTCGAGGCCCTGCAGGCGCTCATGAACATCTTTATGGACGCCGATGCCGCAGCCGACGTGCTCGGCCAGACCACGTCCCAGGGTATGGTCGACGCCATCCGCCGTCACTTCTAAGGTGGGGCTGAGTCGGCACTTGGGGACGTTCCTTTTAATATGAGCAGGACATTGTCAAGAGGCAAAATCGGGCCTGGCCCCAACGATATGGGGTCAGGCCCTCTCCCTATATCAACCCCTCCGCGGCGACCTCGGCGTGTCTTTCCGAC
>ENA-OQNN01000194-OQNN01000194.1-human-gut-metagenome-genome-assembly--contig:-NODE-194-length-73978-cov-28.032295_pt1 | contig 73978 bp, 59 predicted proteins | sample MGYA00242624_ERZ504870 | MGnify/ENA primary metagenome ERZ504870 (study PRJEB26092, sample SAMD00036379) | human gut metagenome | host: Homo sapiens | study: EMG produced TPA metagenomics assembly of... | reverse complement strand
AAAATGGACCCAGACAACTAAATGTTGTCTGAGCCCAATATCAGCTATAAACCGTTTTGGGGTATATGCCGCCCCTTAAATTCTTGGAGAGCAAATTCACCTAACCCCATCCAAATTTATTGCGCCCAAATCATCAAACCATGCAGGAAGATCTTGTAGCGTATCTATATCAATGCGATTTAAATCTTGTACAACTTGAATAATTTCTTTAAACGGTTTGATTTCATAAAAGAATTTTCCTTCACCAACAACATGCATTTCATTATCATCATAATATTGAATATTAAGACTTTGTCCATTATCAAATATAGGTGCAACATCCACCCATTTGAGTGTATTCACATTTCGAATAATGCCAAAATTATTTAAATGACGATCTTCATTTAACATTAAATAGTCCAAGATAAACATATTCTCCATTTTAATACGAGCATCCTCAATACCTTCTGATTCTAATTTTTTAATATAAGAATCATAGTCATCTATCGAATCATCCATAATTTGACGACCCGTTACAAGCTCTGTATTGATATCAATGAAGCATGGACATTTAGAAACAACCATATCTTTGTAGATTGCCAAAGTGTATTCAACACGATCAAATCCAAGTCTTCTACAAATTTCACTAGCCAAAACTTCATTAAAAGGTTGTAGTGTTTCATTTTTATAGCCACCCTTGAGTAAATAGCGAATGCCATCTTCAATAATCCAAGCCTTTCTTAACATACCATCCGTCGTATTATTTGGTGAATATAATGAAGATTCATTTTGAATACGATCACTATTCTTTGATAAAGAAGCATCCATGAATAGAGCATATTCAAAATCATTTTCGAAGAAATTGATCTTATCATAGGATATATCTAAATCCTTTGGTTTTAACCAATATGGATCGGATAAGGATAAACCAAAAGCTTTATCTAATAATTCACTTGGTGCATGTACATTCAAACGGTGCATCAATAAGTCCAACCGATCTCTAAAGGATGGGATCCCACGATTTTTAAACCATTCACTCAATTCAACACATGAAACATACAAATGATAAGGCATATAGTCCGTATTATACAACGCATATATATTCGTGAATACACCAACACCACTCATGTATTCAACCTCTAGTACAGGTGCATTTTTATTCATTAAGATACATCTCATATTCTTTTCCCCAATAAACAAAAGAAACGGGCAGGCATACAGGCCCACCCTCAGTATACGGGCTCTTCACCCTAAATTCGAATAGATATACGAGCTCTTCACCCTAGTACATATCTTTTACACAGCTATTATGCAATGTATGCCACTAAAAATCAACTGTTTTCCCTTATAAATACAGAATATAATAGAATCAACTATTCCAAGGCTGTTCCATCTTTTTACCATTTTCCAAGACCCGAGTGTGAAATAGAATCATATCAGAAAGTTGATCTGCAAGTTGTATTCCCTTTTTTGCTTCTTCTGTTTTAACACGTGCCATAAGCGATTGAATCACATTTGTGTCTATTGGTTTATCTGGCATTTTCATTAGACAATCCATTGATACATGAAGATATTCTGCAATCTTGTGAAGTTCGATCGCATTTATTGTTCTTATACCATCCATCATTTTGTTCATTGTCTGCTTACAGATACCAATTTCTTTAGCCAAATCAACTGGTTTTAAATTTCTCTTTTCAAGTTCTCTTTGAATATTATTTGCGATAATCCTATTTACATCCAACACAAAATCACCTCCTAACTCTTTACTATTTAATCCGATTTGTTTTGAATAATTTTATCAACAATCTTATATACTTCGGTTGATGGAATCTTTTTAATTGCATCTAATGTCCCATTTTCAAAATGATAGTCTTCTAATTTTTTTGAATTCTTAAATGCCGTTTCTAATTTACCTATGATTAATTCGAATACATCTTTGCTTTTTGAATAATCTTGTATATATGCACTCAACTCTTTGATTACTTCATCATTTGAACAATATGATTTCGTGCTATAGCGAAAATGAAGTAAATACCATATCTCAAAACATGGATTTGATAAATACAGATCCACATTCTTTTTCTTTGCTAATTTAATAGCTTCTTTTAATTCTTTTTCTCTTCCTGATTTAAAGTCAACATCAATAAAGCACGCTAATGCATCGCCATGTTTTAAATCTAACTCTTCTTTTTTTGCCCCTTTTAATAAATCATTTACAACACCTACTGGATCCGTATTGTTTCCTTTTGAAAATAGGATGCGATACTCATTTTGTAGTTGATTGAACGAAGAGAAATATTTTCTCTCTGTTTGATTACTACCTTCAGTACCCATAAGAATAATTTTCTTAGTTTTTCTAGAAGGATTACCACGTTTCTTTTGGCCTACTCTTTTTACCATTCAATATCCTCCAAATTTACAACTGGCATAGCTCCATACCTTCCCTGCAAATATCCTTTTTGAATATTTTCTGATTTTCGTGGCGAAAAATCATCTAACGAATACAAATCAGAAACACCCGTTTTATTATCTTTTTCAACAAAGTAAATTTGATCTCGTCTAAATAAATTTAAATCCAACAAACTAATTTCATGCGTATTAAAAATTAATTGAGCACTCTTCTTATTAATATTTGGATTTTGAAACATTTCGATCAATGATTTAGTCATTGCAGGATGCAATGCATTATCAATTTCATCAATAATTATTGTTTTTCCATTTTCCAATGCATTCTTTAAAACAGGTCCATACGTAAATAATCTCTTTGTTCCATTTGACTCGTCAAAATAATTTAAATCATATTCTTGTTTTTTGCCATTCTCAATCACTTGATGAGATGTCATAATTTTAGGTTGTTCATTTGTCTCATAATTAAAATTTGTAATATTTATATCTGCCTTTTGTAGAAGGTGTAAGATAAATTCATTTAAAGAATCATCATTCTTTTCAAACTCTTTAAACATCAACTCTTCTAAATTTTGAGAATCATATGTATCTACCATGTTTGAAAACCACATATATGCATCTTTAGTCAAATCACTATTCCAACTCGTTGCAGTCGCTAGAAATAATTTATTAGAAGTATTTTTATCAACAATTTTAGACAATTGTGGTTTGCTCTTGCTAGTAAAACGATATGTATTGATATTACTTCTCTCAAATATCATAGATGGTTTCGAACTTCTATACTCATACAAATATTCTTCCCACACATATTGTGTATCTAGAACAAAACCATATTCATATTTAATACCATTATATACATATATGAATTCAAACTTAGTCTTATTATTACGACTATTTTCATCCAGTAAAAACGGTGTAATCAATAATGGCTGATCTATTTGTAGATTATTTGAACTACGAATCATTCGAATAGCTGCTCTCATCGCTTTATGTAAATTTGATTTACCAGCTGCATTAGCACCATATATCGCTACACTTGGTAAGATTCTTTCGTTTTTATAAAACAATAAATTTTCTTTATGCGAATCATCTTTATTCGTACTTAAACTCAAAATCACTTCATCTCTAAAAGACAAAAAGTTAGTAACAGAAAATTGTATTAACATTTTAACACCTCCACGCTTACATAATACGCATAATAAATATAAATCTCAACATATTTATTCTATTTTTGCATTTTTTATTCATTTTTTAACATAATACAATGCATTTTACGCATTAAAAAAAGATACCCGAAGGTATCTTAGTGTTAACCAGCCGTATCATCATAACTATCATCTTCATAATAGTTATTATCTGGATTGTTGTAGTTTGAATCATCATAGCTTGAATCATAATTATTACTATAATCATAATCATTGCTGTTATCATAACTATAATCATAATTGTTGTCGTAGTTAGAATCGTAATCATTACTACTATTATTTGATGAAGATCCACTATTATTAATGATTCCCATCGCTTCAAGTTCTGCTGTATTACCAATCGCATTATTTTCATTTGGCGTTTGTGAGAATCCAGAAGGATCTTCTACCGTTTCTGAACTCTTGCCATCAATGACAGCTTGAATCTTCTTTCTAGCCACTTCATTCATAATATCATTTTGAACGACAACACTCGCATAGCTTTGTGCTTGGTAACAGAATTTTGTATCTGAATCCGCAACAATCGCATACGATTCAATCTTCCATTTTGGCATTCTATTTAGTTCATACTTCACAAACTTACTGATTTCATCACCCGATAGGTTTGTATCAAACGCAACAGCTAAGGCATCCATAAACTTACCATAGTTTGTGATCATCTTAGGTGAAACAATACGTTTAAACATAGCTTTAAATACTTTTTGTTGGTTACGAACACGTTGGTTGTCACCATCGGCATAAGCGTGTCTTTCACGCGCAAAGGCTAAAGCTGTTTCACCATCCACATGATGCTTACCAACACTTAAACCAGGCTGCGAATTCGTATAGAAAATATCGACTTCCTCACCTTTTTTAATATCCAAATCAATTCCATCTAAGGCATCCACTAAACTTACAACACTCGAAAAGTTAATGCGAATATTATAATTAATTGTGATTCCCAAAGCTTTTTCAATTGTCTTTTCCGTACTCTTCACACCCATTAAACCAGAATGCGTTAATTTATCATAACTACCTTCAGGACAAGCTTGTTCTTCATTATCTGGACAAACAAGTTCCACATAATAATCACGAGGAATACTTGTCATTAAAATCGTTCCTGTTTTAGGATTGACTGTTAATAATAAGTTGGCATCACTACGCGTATTCGAATCTTGTAACGTACCATACGAATCATTACCACTTACTAATACAGTAAACGTATCCTTAGTAATATTATTTACTGGATCACTTGGATTATCTTTCTTAGTGACTTTTGTATAATACACATTTTGATGCACGACACGAGAATCCGTTTGAAAATTAAAATACGCTCCACCCTCATGTAAGATATCACGATACTTTTCATTTAAACAAATCGCATCCACGTCACTATTATAAAAAGCCTCCATCATATCATCCAATGAAGAATAATCCTTCGTCGTATATTTGATTTTGTCTGAATCCAAATCCTTCAACATACGACTTGTTGCCTCTTCATCCATATCTAGGATCGTACCAATCTTAGCACCTGCAAGATCCTTCTCTTTTTCAATCGAAGAAGCCTTTAAAACAACAATCGAAGTTGAAGTGGCCTTACTATCCGCAAGACTTGTCACTTTGTCAAAAGTATTATCCGTTTTAAATATAAAATAATTGCCAAAAGCTAAACCCGCACACATGCATAGGGCAATCAGTCCCATCAAAAGTCTTGAAATAAACTTACGAGCTTTAAAATTCAACATTAATATCACAATCAAAGTCAATATAATTAAGACTAAAGACACTAATATCATGAGTTTCATTGGTAACAAATTCAAATCAATGATTTGAAAAATCAATAATGCCAAACCAACAATCATAAATATTGTCAAAAATTTACTGATTATCCTATTTGATTTTTTACCATTCTTTACATTTTTTTTAGGCATAAAAATAATCTCCTATAAACTTCTATATGGCTCACAATTACATATTATAGTATAAATCCAACCCTTTTGGCAAATCAGCCAAAAAAAAGGGATAGTCAATATGACCATCCCACAATCTACATATATCTTTCACAACGATACGCAAAACCTTTAAAGCCATTCTCTTTCGCCTTATACAAACTCTTTTCATAACCCAAACATTCAGCTTTGCGTTTATAATCCAAAGATTTTTCTAAGTACCCATTCAAACTATCAAAGAAGAATAGGAATAAACCTCCTAGTGTGCATACAATACTTGCTAGAACTAACCAAATAACAGGCACAATGATATAAACTACATTTAGTATAATCACACCAATAAAACAACTAAAACAAGCAATCATTAAACCCATATGAATCTTATGATATTTTCTAAATAAATCTTCATACTTTCTTATACAAGGATCCACTTGAGAAGTAATATAATCATCTGCAGACATATTATTTAACATCCTCACTTGATTTACCTGCAAGAACGGCATTAATCTTATCCTTAGCCATTTTAACCGTACTTTGATCTGGAACCATGACAGATGCCGCATCACCAAGTTCAGCACACATTAAAGTATCACCCGTACCATCAACCATATACTGCTCCATCTTCCAAGTTGGATTGTTGTTTAATTGATACTTAATTAAATCCGTAATCTCCTCATTGGACATTGTCGTAGAGAAAGTATTTGCCATAGTATCCATAATAGCTGCATAGTTTGTGATCACACTTGGTTTAGTCGCCTCTTTTACAATACCCATAAGCACTTGTTGTTGATTCTTAGTACGCTGACGATCACCTTCAGTATATGCATATCTTTCTCTAGCATATTCAAGTGCTTCTTCACCATATAAATGATTAACACCTTCTTTAACATTAATATATTCATTATGTACAGCATAACCAGGTTCTACATATACGTCAACTCCACCTAATGTATCTACCAGCTTAGTCACTGTATCAAAACCAACTTTGAATGTATAGTTGATTTCAATGCCCAACAATTGTTCTACAGTACGCTTTGTCGTATTTGTACCATGAATACCTGTATGTGTAATCTTATCTAAAGCCCCTTGCATACATCCATCTCCTGCATCACAAGCTGTAGTGACATAGAAATCACGTGGTACGGAAGTTAATAGAATGGTGTGTGTTTTAGGATTGACTGTAGCTATCATAATCACATCACTACGACCATTTTCATCAAAACCACCACGTGTATCTGAACCAGAAATCAATACATTAAATGGTTTTGAAGTAATATCACTAACTGAAGTTGCAGAATCATTATTTTTTACTTTATAAGAAGTTTGATACACAACACGCGTATTTGAATCAAAGTTAGAATAGGCTTCCATATCCAAAATTTGACTACGACTTGATTCATTAATAATAATCGAATCTACTTCTCCATTATAGAAAGCTTCTAAAAGTGCTGTCATACTATCATATTCTGTTTGGTTTAAAACAATACCTTCACTACTCAATTCTTTAAGAACTTTTTTTGAACCCTGTTCATTCAAACGTAAACTACCTACACTTACACCATTCAATTGAGACTTATTCTTAATAGAACTTGATTCTTTGACAATCACACTCACTGTATTTTTGGCATGTTTGGCAACATTTGTAATACTACTTAAAACATTTTGCGTTTTAGAAATATAATACCCACCCATACAAGATGCGATACAAATAAATAGTGTTAATACAATACAAACAATTTTAGAAACCACATTCTTACTAAAATAAATAAGCAACAAGATAAAAATGGCATCCAAGACAACCACTCCAATAGTAAGTGGAAATAAGAATTTAGATGGCAATACATTCAAACGAATCACTTGATACAATAAGTAAAATGAAGAAACCACCAATACAACACTCAATAAAATACTCAATACTTTCGAAAATTTACTTTTCATAATTAAACAGCTCCCCTTCCATATAAAACTTGTTTTACTGTCTTACAAAGCAATGTAACATCCAGCCAAAATGACCAGTTACGATAATAATACTCATCCAAAATCAATCGTTGTTCAAAACTTACATCACTACGACCATGACTTTGCCACATACCCGTAATGCCAGGCTTACACGCAACCACATCCTCATAATATTCACCCATATCGATTTTTTCTTTTGGCAGATACGGTCGAGGTCCAATCAAAGACATCTGGCCAAAGAACACATTGATAAATTGAGGAAATTCATCCAAACTCTTCTCACGCAAGAAATGCCCTGCACTTGTAATACGAGGATCATTGGCCAGCTTTTTATTCTTTTGATACTCTTCACGAATCTTAGGATCACTTGCCATTAAATCCTCTAGAATCTTGTCTGCACCAAGCACCATTGTTCGATACTTATACATCTTAAATTGCTTGCCATTTTTACCTATACGATTCTGCGTAAAGAAGACAGGCCCTCTGTCGCCTTCCATACGATTTTTAAAGAATACATAGACCGTTAAAGGAATCAAGATCATTATGCCACATAGCCCTGCACAAATATCCATACAACGCTTTAAAATATAAGATCCCAATTGATTGACACCACGAGAATTTGAAATCATTAAAATACCATCAAAATCCTCAACCTTTGTATCAAACGTTACTAAGCCAGTTACCTGCGGCAAATATTTAATGTTCAATACCTTACCTTTAAATAACTCAAATAAACGATTTAAATTTTTTCTGTTAATTTTAGGAATCGCAATCAATACCGTATCAATATTATGCGTACGTATAAAATCATCTACCGCATCTAAATCAATCGTCTGCTTTTTAGAAACAACCTGCTCTTGATGAATTCCATACAACTTACAACTCACATAACCCTGCACATCCAATAATGAATAACTATTTCCACGACATACAAAAGCCAATTGCGCAGCCGTATGACCCGTACCAACAATTAACGTATTATGTTTAAATCGCTGACGGAATATCTTATGCGAATATCTTGAGTTACAACCCGCAAACACAAATAAGACAAGCGTTAATAATAAAAACCCATATATTTTACGAACCGTCCAAGAACTAAATGGGAAAATCAAAAAACTACCAAAGAAAAAACCCAAATGAGACAGAATCAATAAACGAATCTCATCATACATCAATAACACTTTTCCTTGATAACGCCCAATCAACAACTGCATTAAAAAATATAAAGCACAAAGCTTAAGCGTATACTCCCCATAAAAACGCAGGACATTGATCTCTTGCAGGAAATTAATTAAAATCCAATAAAATATAAATTCTATTGTTATCTTTAAAGTACCTATTTTTGACATAGTCTAAATCTCCAAATATATAACTTTTAATATTATATAAAAAAAAGAAGAAAAGCACAAATTTACGTACCTTCCTCCATTCTCTAATCATGACTTGATCCATTTTTTATGTTTATAATCATATTTATAGCCAAAAACAATGAGGAAAGCATTTACCATTTGAAAATAAGTCATCTTATTATTAAGACGCCGAATTTCTTCGAGTTGTAAAGCCTTAGTAAATGAATCCAAAGTATATTCCTTTTGAAACTTTATACCTTGTTCAACTACACCATATGAATGTAAATTATCTTGAATAATACAAATTGCTTTTTTAAACACCTTTTTAATCCAAGGAAAAAATAAAACAAATACTTCGATTGCCAAAGGATTTTCCTTAACAAATTCATTCAATACATCATAGAAACCTTTTATAAACTCAGGACCTAAACAAGCACCCATACCAATACCTATTGTATCCTCAAAAAATACAATACGATCAAATGCATGACCATAGTCATTTAATTCAAATAATTTTACTTCAAGAGGATTATAATCACCCTTTAAAATTCCTTCATCATAATAAAATGGAAATCTGATAACAGGATAATAGTTTTCATTAGGCAACCTTTTTAAACAAAGGTATAATTTCAAAGGCATTTCAATCCCTAAAGATTCAAATACATCCCTTGCGGTTGTGTTTTCAGTTATTAATGCAGTCCCTTCATAAATTAGCGAATAATCAGACCAATTTATTTGATCATAATTTCTATAAACGACAACTTTCATTTCTTTTGACATTAATATTATAAAGTTCCTTCTTTAGTTTCATTATTATAAATACGCACAAATTCCTTATATTCACTCGAATCCTTAGACATAGGTGCTTTAATTACTGTATTTTCATAAAGCGCAAAATCCGTATGAATAATGTTTTTACTCTTATCCCATACATTCAATCCTGCAATCTTTATTTCAGCATTTTTAAACTCATTTTGAATCGCATCCACCACTTGTTTCATTGAATGTCCTGTGTCTACAGAATCATCTACAACTAAAATACGATCAAAAGATTGTCCCTTTAACTTTTCTAAGCTTTCATGAAAATGAATCTTTCTTTCCGTATTCTTATCATGCGTGTTTGATTTTAATTCCATACTAATCAAGAAATTACGCACAAAATTAGGCATTAAAGAAATAACAGGACCCACAATCTCTTTTAATTTATTTCCCTCACGTGTTGCACTAATACCTACCATTGGTACTTCAAAGACTTCACTCATCTCTTTACCAATCAAATAGCCTGCTCTAGCTACATAGATCACTAAATTAGGACAATACGTTTTCTTTAATTCTTTAGCCCAACTATTGCATTCACTTTTTAATTTTTCTATTGATAACTCTGTATATTTCATTGAAGTTCCCCTTTACAATCATTTTAATTAACTTAGCACATTTAGTCACCTTATGAGCAAACTTTATACATGGCTTGGTATGGAAAGTACAACTTTTAATAACATCCCTAAATTCGGAACTGTTTTTAGGAATACAATTCACTACCATATAGTTTCTACCAATTTCCATTAAAGTGTGTGCATCTGAACCTACTACTTTGACTAAGCCATATTTATTGGCAATCGATGTCTGTTTAACTGAATAATAATCTTTAACATTTCTACCATTATAACATTCAATACAATCGATACGATGTGAATTACTAGAAATACAATCCTCACACAATACTGTTTTAGCTCTTTTCTCATCATAAGGATGTGGTACATATACGACACCACCCTGACTTATAATACGATCTATTGTTTCATCACAAGATAAACCAGCAGGTATTTCTTCATTTAAATATAGTCCAATCACTTCACCAGAAGAAGTCATAATTTCTTCTCCAACAATCACAAAGACCTTATTCTTTCTTTTTGAACAATATTCTTTAAACTTTAATGCTCCCAAGATATTATTATGTTCACAAATCGCAATCGCATCAATATGACACATACGACACTTCATATACAATAAGGAATGAAGAAGTAGACTGTCTTTTGAATATCTTGTATGACAATGTGTTTCTAAACGAATCATAAGTAAATTTTCTCCATATGTAATATAATACCATACACTAAAAAAAAATACCTTCCAAAATGGAAGGTACCATAATTATCCTAAAATTGTAGATATTACAGTAAATGTAGCTGCATCTACAACTGCTGTAGTAGTAACATCATTTAACACAAATGTGACTGTATATTGGTTTGTATTTGAATCTAAAGAACAAGTAATATTGGATACATCACTTTGTTCTAAACCAGAATTAGCTAAGGCAGAATTAATAGCTTGTTGTTGACCTTCATCAAATGAAGTTGAAGACTTTTCTTCTTCTTTTTTACTAGTTTTTGATTTTTCTTCCTTAACTGGTTCTTCAACCTTTTCCGTTTCAGCAGTCTCTTCTTTAGCTCCACGCTTAAAACTACGCTCTTTTATAATACCATCTTTACCAATCTTGTATTCATAAGATCCACCATTTGTATTAAATGAAACAATATATGAACCTTTTTGTTCTTTGATTGAGACATTTTCACATTCACTTTTTGTGGCATTCGCATCATCTCTAGCTACTTCTAGAATATCATCTTTTGTGACTTCTAAGCCTGATTTACCACAACCTGTTAGAAGTAGACCAAAAGCTGTAAGGAATATTAAACTATTTCTTTTTACCATCTTCGTCTCCTCCATAACCATAGCCATATCCGTAGCCATAATGGCTTTCATCACTCATATCCACTTTATTTAATACAACACCAATTACGTGTCCACCATTACGTTTTAAGTCATTGATAGCTGTTTTAACTCTACGTTTATCTGAAGATTTCGCATCCACTACATATAATACGCCATCACTCACATTACTCAATGGAATCGTATCTGATGCTACTGCCATTGGTGGTGAGTCTATAATAATATATCCAAATTCTTTACGAGCTTGTTCTAAAAAGCGCCCCATTCTTTTAGAACCCAATACTTCACTAGGATTTGGTACTCTATGACCTGCTGTAATAACAGTCAATGTTTGACCACCATCATATTGCACTTGTTGAACACCCTCATAAGAATTGATACTAAGACCTTCTTGAAATTCAGAAATAATATTTGTAAGTCCTGAACGATTTGAAATATGCAACGTTTTATGAACCGATGCATTTCTTAAATCACAATCAATTAATAATACATTTTTATATTTCGCTGCCATAATACGAGCCAAGTTACAAGCAATTGTACTCTTTCCTTCATTTGGAACTGTACTTACACAAGTAATAACCTGCATAGCCTCATCCATTTGACTAAACTCAATATTAGTACGCAACCCACGATAAATCTCATCTACATCAAACTGATTTCTCTTTTTCTTTGCCATTTCTATCTCCTAAAGAAACTAAAACGCTTCTTTTTCTTTACAACCTCAATATTTAATATATCCATATCACTCAAGATTCGCTTAGGATTCTCAAAAAATAATATATCCGCATTATCTGACCCAATACGCTTACTTACTACAGAATACGCATCACTCAATTTAGAAATACGATGCCCACTACTTCTATGTGTATCTGTACCAATCACATCACAATATCCGTCATCTAATAAAGATAAAGCATTCGATTGAATTGTCTTTCCATGCATTCCTAAAATAGAAGTACGATTAATCTGTAATACACAACCCATATCAATCCAATTATCAATAATTGAATAATCAAGTCCTGAATGAAAATAACGTTCAATATGTGCAATCACAGGAACAAAACCCTTTACCTTCAATTCATACAAACAATCATCCCTATAATCAATGGAATGAATGTCACGAAGAACATTATATTCCACAAGCATATAACGAGATCCATTTAGTGTAGGATATAAATCTAAATCCAACCCATCAATAAACTCACTATTCATCATGACTTCCCCACCACAATAAATTGAAATCGGACTCATTTCTTTTAATTCCATTTGACGAGAAACAATCTCATTATAAATAGAAACATCCAATTGTCCAGGAATAAAGTGTGGTGTACTACAGATTCCGACAAAGCCATCAGCCTTAGCATTCTCCAACGAACATTTCGCGTCTTCTATTGAAGGCATACCATCATCAATACCCCAAGCGATATGTGAGTGAATATCTATAAACTTAGCCATTATAATTCAGGGATCTCACAGAAAACAGGAATACCCAAATATTTTTCTGCCTCTTCTTTCGTACGCAAACGATTATCTAATAAATATCTTAATACCGCATATCCTGCACCTAATACAAATCCAACTGCAGCCGCAAGTACACCATTCTTCTTCGCATTAGGACCACTTGGGACATAAGACAATTTAGCCTTATCTACAATTTCAATATTACGAACATTTAAGTTCTTCTGCATTGTCTTAATAAAAGTATCTACAGTTCCATTTGCGATATCCTTAGATAACTTAGGATCTGTAGTTGTAGCAGTAACGGTAATAATTTCTGTATTCGATTCATTACTAACACTAACAAGCTTTTTTACACTATCAGCACTTTCTAATCCAACATCTTTAGCTACCTCAGACATAATGTTATTCTGCGTTAATAAATTAACAGCATTCGTAACCAACTTACTATTGGCCATTTGTGAATTATAATCCAAAGAACCACTCTCACTAATTTGTGGAGTTAAATAAATCGATGTACTAGACGTATATGTTGGAGCAATCAATAACTTAGTTCCAAAGAAACCACCGACTCCAAACAATATACATAATACGATAATCAATTTAATATATTTCAAAACCGCACGAAATAATTCTAATAAATCAATCTCTTCCATTTCATTTAGATCATTACTAGGCATACGATCTAATCTACTCTTTGTCATAAAAGCCCTCCCTTTTCATTCATAACACATACTCTATAAATATATCATAAAAATAACCTTTTTTTTAAATAAATTAATTTTATATATAAACAAATGTTAAATACGTATTTTAGTTATTTCTTCCTTCAATTGCTCTTTCATTAATTTTTATCATCTTTTCATGCTCAAAATTATAAATACTAGCAATAATAATTTGATTTTCTCCTAATTCCTTCTTAATTAGATTCTCAATCAGTTTCATATTTGCATCATCTAATTCTTTACCTTTTGGAGAATCTAAAACCATGAATAATTTGGTATCCATATTTTCCTCAATTACTTTTAGAAAAGCAACTTTAAATGCAAAAACTATTTTTTGTAAAACCGCTCCAGAAAGTGATTTTAAATCTGAAGTAAATATATAATCTTCATTGGTTGAAATTATATTTTCAACTTCTAATTCTTTAGCATATTTAAAAACATGTTTATATATTTTTGATATATATTCATTGTTAAATTTTGTTTTTGTTCTAATTTCTGATTTTAATTCTTTTAACTCTATATTTGTTTCATCCAATAATCTCTGTATCATAGTTTGATCAATATTAACATTAGCAAGTTGCTTATTTACAAGCGTATCTTCAGATTCTACTGGAAATAAAGTTTGAACCGAATTTTTATCATAATAATCATGTAACTTCATCTCATAAAAAGATTTTTCTTTTTTAATACGTTCAATATTAGTAACTATTATACTTCTTTGTGCACGTATATATTCATGATTTACTGTCGAATTCACCAATGTTTCTCGATTAACTGGAATAATAATATCACCTTGTTGTACTGATAAATCCATTGAATCAATATAATCAAAAAATTGTTTATCTTTATTAATAACTAAATCAATGTCTTTTAAAGTTTTCTTTTCATCTTCAAGTCTTATGTTGCAGTACATTATTTTATCATTAAGATTTTCTTCAATATCTGAAACGAATATTTCTCCATTTTTTTCATAGACTTCTTCACTTAACGCCTGTATATTTAGCAACGCTAAATATTTCTTTTTATTCAATTCAAGACTTTTCTTCTTTTCAATTAAATCATCAATATCTAATCCGTTTAGCCCAGCTAATAATTCTTCTATACTAAATCTAATTTTCCCTATAACAATTCCACGATTAAGAAGTGTCCACCCTTCATCCTGATCCACGTAAATAAAACCTAATAAATTATTTAATACCTTAATATTATCATACTTAAAAATATAAGATAAAAAACTTACATGTGCACTTGGAAGTGTGAAATTCACTTTATTATCTTCATATAAAAGTGTTAATAAATTCTTATCTCTTCTTACCGTATACCTTTGTCCCTTTTCAACTAAAATAATTTCTGTATATATGTTTGAAAAATTAATTCCTTTTGTTGAAGGTATAGGGTAACCCAATGCATAGAATAAAAGTCGTAGATATGTAGATTTACCTTTTGTGTTTTCTTCTGAATAAATTAAATTTCGTTTTTGAGAAAATGTATCTAAATTCTTCTCATAGCCTTCATATAATTTTAATTCTTCTATAATCATACTTTTACTCCAATTTTACTGTATACTTTGTTTACATTTTTGCGATTTGTAATAATTCTATATAAAAAAATTTTAGTTAAATATTCTTGTAATTCTATGTCATCATTACTTAATTTTTTAAATGCATCTTCAAAGTCTTTACCGTGCTTTTTTAAAAATTCAATTTCTGGATTATTTACCACCTGTCCTATTAATTCTTTTTTTAATCTCGTATAACTTTGTAAAACTAAATTTGTAAATTCAAATCGTTCATAATAAAAACTATTGTTGCTCTGAAGAATATGCTCTGCATGTTTTTTTGTAGATTCATCCAACATAAAAGTCAAACTATCTCTAATATCTGGTAAATTTCCATCAACTAAATAAGCAATAACCGGCCACACAAATTCATTCTTTTTTATTTCTTTTTTGCAATTTCCATCTTTTATTGTTGAATCATGTTCAAATGTAAGTTGCCAGTGTTCAAGTAACTTTTGTTTGATTGCGGTAGCATCATCCCTGTCCAATCCAATCGTATTTACTAAAAAGCTTATGATTTGGTCACCTATTGTAATATATCGGCTATCTCCATCCCCATTATAATCTCGAATTGTAGAAATATATAAATTCTCTTTATGAAAATTTTTAACCTTTTGTTTAAGGTTTTCTAATTTATCAATTTTCTTTTCATCTGTTTGTGTTGCAATTTTTCTAGTAATACTTTTTTCAATTGCTAAAATAGTTTTATCGATTTCTTTCCGTATTCCTTCCAAACAATCATTGTAAGAAATGACACGATTGTTAGCAAAGCCATCAAAACTTTTAAATGTATCTGGAATATTAGATATGTATAATAATTTATTGCCTTTATAATTATTACGAGAAAGTGAAATAATGGCATCTTTAAATTTTTCTTTTTGATCACTAATAGCTGTATAATCTTGTGCTGATTTTGCCTGTGCAAAAACTTTACTATTATCATTTAATGTTATTTCTATATCTTGAAGTTTTGATTCAATTTTAATGTCTGTAGCATCTTGTATATAATACAAAAACAAATAAATACCTGCATTAACTTGAAAATTCCATCCAAATGAAGTAGCTGAAGCATCATTATTAAAATCACAGAATTCTTCATTTAAATATTCACTCATTAGCATACCTTCTTTCATTTATAACACGAAGAAAAATTTGTTCTCTCACTACTAAAGCTAACTTTAACTTCATTAGTCAAAAAACAAATTCAGAGCTGAATTAAATCAGCTCTAAATCACATTAATCTCTTCTAAATAAATCACGAGTATATACTTTATCTTGCACATCATCTAAGCAACTATCATAACGATTGGCAATGATGGCTTGACTTAAAGATTTGAATTTTTTCAAATCATTTACTACTTTACTACCAAAGAATGTATCCCCATCCTTTAAAGTAGGTTCATAAATAATAACTTTAGCACCCTTAGCCTTAATTCGTTTCATAACACCCTGAATTGAACTTTGTCTAAAGTTATCACTATTTGACTTCATAGTTAAACGATAAACACCTACCGTAACATCATGTTCTTTAGATTCATCCCAAGAATCATTTGCTTCATAAGCACCCGCAATCTCTAATACACGATCCGCAATAAAGTCTTTACGAGTACGGTTTGATTCAACAATGGCTTCAATCAAGTTTTCAGGTACATCAGCATAGTTAGCCAATAATTGTTTTGTATCTTTAGGTAAACAATAACCACCATATCCAAATGAAGGGTTATTGTAGTGAGATCCAATTCTAGGATCTAAACATACACCATTAATAATGTCTTGAGTATTTAATCCTTTCATTTCAGCATATGTATCTAATTCATTAAAGTAAGATACACGTAAAGCTAAATATGTATTTGCGAATAACTTAACTGCCTCTGCCTCTGTAAAGCCCATAAACAAAGTATCAATATTTTCTTTAATAGCCCCTTCTTGAAGTAAAGCTGCAAATTCATGACTTGCATTAACTAACTTTTCATCATTCTCATCCGTACTAACAATAATTCTAGAAGGATATAAGTTATCATATAAAGCCTTAGACTCTCTTAAAAATTCAGGACTAAAAATAATATTTTTAGTATTAAATTTCTTTCTAACACTCTCCGTATATCCTACTGGAATTGTTGACTTAATAACCATAATAGCATTAGGATTATACTTTAATACAAGCTCAATAACACTTTCTACTGCACTTGTATCAAAGAAATTCTTCTTACTATCATAATTTGTAGGTGCTGCGATAACTACAAAATCAGCATCCGAATAAGCATACTCTGCATCCAATGTAGCCTCCAAGTTTAAATCTTTTTCAGCCAAATACTTCTCAATATAATCATCTTGAATAGGAGATTTTCTAGCATTAATTAAATCTACCTTCTCCTTAATAATATCTACTGCCTTTACCTCATTATGTTGAGATAATAAACAAGCAATACTCAATCCTACATACCCTGTTCCTGCAACTGCTATTTTCATTCTTACTATTCCTCCTAATTAAAAATATATAGAAAAAGAAATTATAACCATTCCTTTTTTTCAACCCATTTAGTATTATATCACTTTATATTAAAATTGATATAAAAAGAGTCGAATTTCTCCGACTCTTTCAAGTGTATGTCCGCAAACATATTCCCCAATTAATGCATAAATTATACAACAATAACAATAATATTCAAGTCTTCAACACATTAGTCATTCATATAAAACTCTTTATACCACTCAGCAAATTTTCTTAACCCCTCTCTTAATGGAGTATGAGGTTTAAATCCAAAGTCTCTTTCTAAAGCACTCGTATCTGCATATGTTACTGGTACATCTCCGGGTTGCATAGCAACTAATTCTTTATGAGCTTCAAAATCATAATCTTCAGGTAATACACCAGCTCTTACTAATTCTTCAGAAAGGATCTGAACAAAATCTAATAAGTTTTCTGGATTACTATTACCAATATTATAAATAGCATATGGAGGAATAGGAAGTCCATCTTCACCATTCTTCTTTTCAGGAGCTTTATTCATAATTCGAATAACACCTTCTACAATATCATCTACATATGTAAAGTCACGTTTACAATTACCATAATTGAAAATCTTAATTGTATCTCCATTTACTAGTTTATTTGTAAATCCAAAATAAGCCATGTCTGGACGTCCAGCAGGACCATATACCGTAAAAAATCTTAATCCTGTACTAGGAATATTGTATAACTTAGAATATGCATGAGCCATTAGCTCATTACTCTTCTTAGTTGCAGCATATAAACTAACAGGATTATCAACCTTATCATCCGTACTATAAGGAACCTTTTTATTCGATCCATATACACTACTACTAGAAGCATAGACCAAATGTTCTACAGGATAATTTCTACAAGCCTCTAAAATATTGTAGAAACCCAACATATTACTTTCAATATATGCATCTGGATTCGTAATCGAATAACGAACACCTGCCTGAGCACCTAAGTTAACAACAATACTAGGATGATACTGACTAAAGATTGAATCAATCAATTCCTTATCTGCTAAATTTCCCTTAATAAACGTATAATTCGAAAAACCAGACAATTCATTTAATCTAGCCTCCTTAATACGCACATCATAATAATCATTCATGTTATCTAAACCGATAACCTTACATTCAGAATCTTCTTTTAAAATCCTTTTACATAAATTGGATCCAATAAATCCTGATGCACCTGTAACAAAAATAGTTCTATTCATTTCATTTCCTCCATTGTTTCTTATTCTGGTTGTTGTTTAAATTTAATACTACCACGATACCCACCTGTACGACTGATTAATTCATCCTCTCCAATAACCTTTACTAGATTTGTGATCATTCTACTTAAGGCTTCTTGGTTATGGTAATAAATTGTTGTATTCGCACCTTCGTGCAATATCAATTCTTTTAATATATCTTTATCTGTAACATCTAATGAATGGCCTATAAAATATATGTTAAGAACTCTATGTGATTTTGAGAATTCTTTCTTGTGTATTTCAAATGTCTCAAGCCATTCTTTATATGAACAGCCAGTACCTTTATATATTCTTTGAAAAAATTTTTTAAAATGAATAAAGTCAACATGTTGATTTTTTTCATTATCATCCAAATATTCATCTATTCCCAAAATTAAATCACAAGAATTCAAATCATGTTTATGATTGACCATACCATGTATATAATTAAACTCGATATGTGATGAACCATACAATCTTTTGTATGTATTCGTATAATTAAAAGATAAAATCTTATCAATTTTTAAATTCGTAATAAACTTTTTTTCTTCAATGTTTCAAAATATTTGTTTGAAACAAAATCATCTAAATAAATTTCTAAACATCGTATCAATCTATTTAAATCTTCTACTAATTTATTTGTAATTGATTCTATTTCTTTCAAAAGTAAAAAACTACTAACTATATCAAGTTTCCCATCAAAATCAAATATATCATGTAAAACCTCAAATTCATATTCATCTAATTTCACTTGATTCCTTTCAGAATAAGAATCATTTTTAAACCTTCTTTTTATTTTATCTAATGTTTGTATTACTTTTGATATTTCACTTTCAAAATCAATCCAAGTAGGTTTATTCTTAAGCATATTTTCATCTTTAAGTGTTAAAAAATGATGAATCCATCTATTCTCGTTTATTAAACTATTTATTTCGTTATAAATATCGGATCTATTTTCTTTTAAATCTTTAAAATATACAGCCATGTTAGTATAGTCACAATAAACAAAGGAATTATTGTAATATTCTTCGTACTTCTCTATAAATTCTAAAAAATCCATATACCTTGTTGGCAACCCATGAGCCAAGTCAAATCCATTTCCAATTACTAAAACATTCATACCAATATAATTTCCCTCTATATACCTATCATTGCAAACTTTGTGAGTAATCAATGATAATGTCTCTTATGCCATTTAAGAGATACTTAAAATTACTAAAATCAATTTCATCTCTATGAGAATAAACATATTTAGAAAAAATTTCTTTTCCAAACGAATTATCATCTTTGCCGCTTCTACTAAATTTCTTTCCTTTTAATTCAATATTTAACAATACTTCATCAAACAAATCCTCTATTTCGACATTAGAATCCCCTTGTAACTTTGGTATAGTCAAAATATACATGTTTTTTTGTGAATCTATTCTGACATAATTATTACTATTTAATTTATTTTTTAATGTATCTAATTGAAAAGTATTTAAAAATTTCCCTAAAGGATGTTTATTATCTTGTTCATTATCAAATAATAAAATAACAGGATATCTTGAACATATTTGAAATTGATTAAAAAATGAGTAATATTTCTTAGAATCTTTAAAATCTGTACAAAATTTTTTGTAAAAATTTGTCCAAGTATCAGCACCATCTTCTTGTATTTCAAAATTTTGTTTCATTCTTTTAGTTCTTTTAAAAAAATGAAACAAAAATCCATCCTCATCGATTAATTCAGGATATTCATCAGCATAATTTAATAAAGCAGCTTTTATATATAAAACATCAGTTTTTCCTTCTGTGCAGATAAGCGGCATATCATTCATATAAAAATATCTATAAAACAAAAACGTTTGAAGTTCTCTCTGTCTTTTTGTAAATTCATACATCGTTTTATCACTATTTGCTAAATATTTATTATTAATGAACATTAACCTTCCATCAAGCTGATTTATTGTTCCTTCTTTTCCATTTAGAGTGTAAAATCCATTTTTATAGAGTGAATGAGCCATAGCCCTTGTTGTTTTATAATATTCATTAGGAATACTTAAATTCTTATTTACAATAAGACCTGTAACTTCTTGCCTAGAATCTTTATATTGCAGTCTTGTTTTTCTATCATTGATTTTAAAACCCGATTTATTTACCTCTACTGTAATATCGGCCATAAATTGATTATATAATTCAAGAAAGTTCTTATCATTTGTAGAGAAAGTCATATCATCGGCATATCTTGTATAATTCAATTTGTATTTTTTAGCAATTTTTAATATATGATAATCCATAATATTACAAATTAAATTCGTTAAAACTGGAGATGAAGGTGCTCCTTGAGGTAATTTGCTATTGTAGCAAGTAAGCTGGGCCAATATAGTTGCGATGTTCTCATTGCATTTAAAATTATTGTTTTTTATAAAAAATCCTCTAACTCGACCAAAATGAACTGAATCGAAAAAATCTTCTAAATCTAAATTAAGTACATATCTCTTATTATGATGAACATTCGCATTTGAATAGATACTTCTTCCAACATTAAAGCCATGTGATATGTTATTCGTTTTAATACTTGCTTGTAAGATTTTTGAAACCTTTTTTTGAATACGAAGTAATTCACCAGTAGGTGCATTGATATGTCTTACTCCACCATTCTTTTTATTTAAATCAAAACTCTTGTAATACTTATCTGTACCTCTCAAGCCTGTTTCGTCATAAGCATATAAGATACGATTCAATTGGTTATATCTTACACCTAATGTTCGTGCTAATTCTCTTGTATTTCTTGCAAAATGTAATATATTCATATAAATCTCCATAAAAGCACAAAAAAAACATATAACTACTCATTAGATGATAACAAAATATAAATCAATATCAAAAATAAAGATGATTTCTAAAGGCGTGAATAAAAAGCAGGCCTCTAGCCATTTTTGCCAACACCTGCGAATCACAGGCAAAAAATCTAATTATATGTTGAAACTATTATATAACAAAAAGTTATAACTATCTACTGTTTAAAGTATTTAATCTTACTACTATTTTTCTTATTTTCTAATAACAAATACATTAACAAACCCATTTGAAAGATGTTGTCATACCATTCTTCTTTTTCTTCCGATTTTAATATATCAAACTTTTCATTATATTTTCCCATATCAGTTTTATCGCAATTATTATGCCGTATATTCATATTGTTAATTAAATAGAAATAATCTGAACATAGTTGCTTATTTATTTCATTAATTTCAGTTCGTTTTGGTTCAAGTGCATTAGAAATTTCTACCAATATATTCTTTTTCTTTTCTAAATCTCCCTTTAAAACATAATGATTATATTCTAAAATTGAATCTGCAAGTGTCTGTTCTACTAACTCTACTACTTCAGATACGGCAGCGTTCTTTTGAATAATTATATACTGATCATCACTCATTTTACTGACAGTATAATTTAATGATTCCAAATCATAATTAATAATATATATAATTTTTTTGATTATATTATCGTTTACAATTTGAGCTTCTTCAGGTAATACAACCAATATCATATTTAGAATCATTTCACAATAAACAAAAAAGTCATAAATACTTTCTATTTTAGCATTAAATGAATAATCCCATACTTTTGTATAAGTAAAGCCCAAATGTGATCTTAATTCATCAAAAGATAAATAATTTTTCTTATATTTCCATAAATCAAAATATGACTCAATTTCATCATTTAAGCTCATATTATATTCATTAGTATATTTGAGAATAATTTTTTCTAACTTCTCATATTCATTTTGTAAATTCAAATTTTGCTCAATTCTTTCAAAAAAACCCTTTCTTCCCATTCTTATTTCTCCATTCCAAATATTATTCTACAATATAATACGATTTTATTACATTCTAGAATAATATTTAAAATCAAAGTATGAAGAAAGTCTAATACTTTCTCCATACCATTTTATCAATAACACCAGTATATGATTGAATAATCTTAACTACTTTATCACTCACATTTTCATCCACATAATCAGGTACTGGAATACCCAAATCATTGTTTTTATTCAATTCTAGCTAAAATAAAATCACCTTTATCTAATTCTTCAGGTCTTTCTGTGCTTGTACGAATACATACAGCTGGGAATGGATGTCCTACACTTGTAAAGAAACTACTTTCTTCAGGAAGTGTTCCACTATCTGATACAACACAGAGTGCATTCATTTGAAGACAGTTATAATTATAGAAGAAAACACCATTTGAGTTATAAAAATATTTATGACAAGTGTGAGCCAAAATCATATAAAAACATCTTCTTGCTTTATTAATTACAATAGGCCAAAAAATAGTTTCTAAATACTTAAAATATCAATATTTTTCAATTCATCATTATTTAAAAGTTTTAAGCTAATATATCCTTTATTTCCATTGTATACTTCCTTGCTCTAAAGATTCAAGAAAATACTTCTCAGCATCTAGAATTGTAATATTGGTCATATCTTCAACATGTCCATATATAGAAGTACAGCCAATATTATTACCATCTTTATAAAAGTGTATATATCGTGACATTTTGTTGTGCTTGATTTCATTTAAATTATCAGTTATCTGATATGAAATAGTATATCCATTATATTGAAAACTTCCATCAAAAGAATTAATTTCAATATTCTTCATGCTTACACCTTCTCAAAGAAAGTATCTGGATGGTTTGGATCAAAGATTTCATTACATGTCATAACAGTAACTAAGTTCTCTGTTTCAGATAAGTTAATAATATTATGAGTCCATCCAGGAATCATATAAACAGCTTCAATCTTATCTCCACTTACTTCAAACTCAACCATTTCACCTGTATTAATATTTCTTTCTTGAATTAAACCATGACCTGCAACCACAATAAATTGTTCCCATTTACTATTGTGCCAATGCTGACCCTTAGTAATACCAGGCTTACTAATATTAATAGATACTTGACCACAATCTAATGTGTGTACTAATTCAGTAAATGATCCACGATCGTCACAATTCATTTTCATAGCATATTTAAATTTAGATGTTGGCAAATAACTTAAATACAAACTAAATAACTTTTTCGCAAATGAACCCTCAGGCATTTTAGGCATCATTAAAGATACCGGCTGATTCTTAAATTCTTCTAGTAAATCAACAATTTCACCTAGAGTTACTTTATGCGTAACAGGAACACAACAATATCTCCCATCTTCTTTTAGTACTGTTTCAACACCAGAAAATTCACAATGACATTCTTTACCTTCAAGTAAATCAAACATTCCTTCTACAAGATCATCAATATAAAGAACTTCAAGTTCAGTACTTCTATCATTTACAGTAAATTCTTCATCATTTGCTACTGCCCAGCAGAATGTTGAAATAGCAGAATTATATTTAGGACGACTATGTCCCATCAAATTAACAAAGCGATAAACATATACAGGTGCACCTGTTTCTTTACTGTATTCAAAGAAAAGTTCTTCACCAGCTTTTTTAGATTTACCATATTCTGAAGTTCCAAAACGACCTGCTAATGTAGCTTGAACAGAAGATGATAACATAATACCAGCTTTATTGTTATGTTTCTTTAAAGTATCTAGAAGTTGTGAAGCAAACCCAAAGTTTCCTTTCATAAAATCCTCTTGATTTTCAGGGCGATTTACTCCAGCAAGATTAAAAACGAAATCTGCTTTAGAACAATATTCATCCAATTCTGCTTCAGTATTGTTTAAATCAAATTCATAGATTTCGTCTACTTTAATATTTCTAGTTTTATTCTTGCCATCTCTAATATTTTTTAAATTATTGACAAGTGCAGTGCCAACCATTCCTTTAGCACCAGTTACAAGTATATTCATTTATTTGTCCTCCAACAAAAAATGATGAATATAAAATCCATCATTTTTCTTACTGTTCTTTTCTCCAAACCATTTTATTAACTACGTTTACATATCCTTGGATAATACGAACAACCTTCATAGATACAGTTTCATCTACATAATCTGGACAAGGTTTTCCAAGAATACCCTTTTGTTTCATATCAATAGCCATATCTGTAGCATTTAATAATTCTTTAGCTGTAATACCAGCTAAGATAAAATCTCCTGCTTCTAATGCTTCTGGTCTTTCTGTTGATGTACGAATGCATACTGCTGCAATCGGATGTCCAATAGAAAGATAGAAAGAACTTTCTTCTGGTAATGTACCAGAATCAGAAACTATAGCCAATGCATTCATTTGAAGTTTATTATAATCATTAAATCCAAGAGGTTCATTGACTCTTACTCTAGGATCCAATTTAAATCCACTCTTCTCTAAACGATTCTTTGATCTTGGATGACATGAATATAAAATCGGCATATCATACTTTTCAGCAAGAGCATTAATTGCTGTAAATAAACTTAAAAAGTTCTTTTCAGAATCAATATTTTCTTCACGATGAGCCGATAAAAGAATATATTTATCTTTTTCAAGGCCCAATCTTTCAAGAACATCACTCTTTTGAATCTTTTCTAAATTCATACGGAGAACTTCAGCCATAGGAGAACCCGTTTGATATGTTCTTTCCTTTGGAAGACCCGTATCTGCAAGATATTTGCGAGCAAATTCAGAATAACAAAGATTTACATCACTAATTACATCAACAATACGTCTATTTGTTTCTTCAGGAAGACATTCATCCTTACATCTATTACCAGCTTCCATATGGAATAATGGAATATGAAGACGCTTCGCAGAAATCGCAGATAAACAACTATTTGTATCCCCCAATACTAAATAACCATCTGGTTGTAATTCACTTAATAATTCATAGCTTCTTCCAAGAATATTGCCACAAGTAACCCCTAAATTATCACCAACTACAGGAACTAAAATATCTGGTCCAAATTCTCCAAACGTATTTTTTAATTCAAAGTCTTCCCAGAAAACTGTAGATAAATTACGATCCCAGTTTTGATTGTAGTAAACAACACAACAATCAAAATACTCTCTACATCTTTTAATGACTGCAGCCAATCGAATGATTTCAGGACGTGTGCCACAACCAATCATTACTTTAGTACGACCATCATTTTTCCATTTAAAATTATGTTCCACCATGCTAGTTTCCCCTTTTATTCTTCAGCTAATCTTTCTTGAATATATTTCAATTCCATCATTTTTGCTTTGATTTCTTCCTTATTCAAAAGCTTAGTGTTATTTGAATTAAATTCAGTAAGAGTGTTTCTATCAGTATCTCCATCTTTGAAATACTTATCGTAGTTTAATCCACGACTATCAGCAGGAACTCTATAGAAATCACCAAGATCAATTGCCTTAGCACATTCTTCATTCGTTAACAATGTTTCATACATCTTTTCACCATGACGAATACCAATCACTTTAATGTCTTCTTTCTTACCACCAAACATTTCACATACGGCTTCAGCTTGAAGACCAATTGAACAAGCAGGAGCCTTCATAATTAAAAGATCTCCATTTTCACCATGTTCGAATGCATATAAAACTAAATCAACAGCTTCTTCTAAAGACATAATGAAACGAGTCATATTAGGCTCAGTAACAGTAATAGGATTTCCTGCTTTAATCTGATCAATCCATAAAGGAATTACTGATCCACGACTACACATAACATTACCATAACGAGTACAACAAATTTTTGTTTTACCACTATGACGACTCTTAGCAATAGCTACAGACTCCTCCAATGCTTTTGTTTTTCCCATTGCATTAATAGGATAAGCAGCCTTATCAGTAGATAAACAAATAACAGCTTCTACACCCTCTTCAATAGCGGCAGTTAATACATTATCTGTACCAATTACATTCGTGCGAACTGCCTCCATTGGGAAGAATTCACAAGAAGGTACCTGTTTCAATGCAGCAGCATGGAAAATATAATCTACACCATACATTGCATCTTTGCATGATTGAAGATTTCTAACATCTCCAATATAGAATTTAATCTTATCAGCAACTTCAGGCATTCTTACCTGAAAATCATGACGCATATCATCCTGCTTCTTTTCATCACGAGAGAATACTCGAATCTCTCCTATATCAGTCTGAAGAAAACGATTCAATACAACATTTCCAAATGAACCTGTTCCTCCTGTAATCATAAGTGTTTTTCCTTTGAATAAACTCATTTAATATTTCCTCCTAAATATATTCTTTTTTCTAAAAGATACAAAGCAACTTTAATTCTTTATTCTACTTACAAAAGCCATTGTTTTTTCTTTTAACATTAACCAGATTTCTCTATTAAATATCTTAGAATAAAGTAATGTAAAAATAACATATGTTAATCCCCCAATACTTACTTGAATAAAAACACCTAAAATAGAATCAGGTATTATATATGTAAGTATTTTTATCACCGTAAACATTAATACACCTATTATTGAAAAAGGTATAGCTGGTTCAAACATATCTCTGAAATTAATAAAACTTCTACATATATATGTTTGATAAGATAATCCACATATTTCTGCTAATATTGTACCGACTATAGCTCCATATATTCCTATTTTTGGTATTAATAATATACTAAACAGTACATTTACTATTGCATTCAATATAATAGAAAAATTATATTGTATGTCCATTCTGTTAGGTATCATATACTGTGTTCGTATAATATCTCCCATACCAATGATATAAACAAGTGGTGATAAAAATATCATTACAACACCACATATTTCAAAAGATTTACCAAAATAAATAATCGCAAACGATTTAGCTATTCCTGCAAGGCCAAAAATAGAACCTATTCCAATCAAGGAGGTGAAGAAGAAAGAATATTTAATATATCTTCTTTGTCCTAATAAATCATTATTTATCACCATTTTGCATGCCCGAGGATACATAACAGTTCCAATTACCCCAACAATAGCTTTTGGCACTGAAATAATACTGTTTGAATACTCATAAAAAGCAACATCTTCTTTTGCAGCCAAAATGCCTAACAAAGTCTTATCAAAAACAGTATAAAGCGTTGATGCAATAACAGAGATTGAAAAAATCAATAATGGTTTTATATGTTGACTAACATCACCCCATTCGAATCTAATTGGCTTTATTAATTTTATTGCTTGAGGAATCATAATTGTCTGACCAATTAAAATTCCTAGTGTTGTAATTAATGTATAAATCCATAAATCTTTTGGATTATGTACAAATAAAAATATTAATAAACATACCAATATTTTTATAATTCCATTTTTAATTACAACACTTTTAAAATTCTCCAGTCCATAAAATAGCCATGTAATATCAAATAAAGCTGATACAACATAACATATATGGATTATATATATTATTTTATCTTCAGTAACAAAAAAATTAATATATACTATATAAATTAATGTTACGAAAAGCGAAATTAATATATGCAAAAAAAATAAGCTCCAAAAAACTCTTCTGAGTGATTTATCATCATTCGAATTTGTCGAAATAATTCTTTGTCCATGCCTTGATATACCTAAGTTAGCAATAACCACAAAGTAATAAGCAATTGAATTAACAAATGTATATGTTCCCAAAGCAGTTTTTCCGAGAGTTCTTGTTAAATAAGGTGATAATATCAATGGAATAACTAATATAATAATTTGGTATATAAGTTGAAATATAAAGTTCTTAGACAAACTATCTTTTCTCATTATCTTACCCCCCTAGTATCTAAATTTTAATTTGTTATACTGCACTCATCTATAATATAGTTACACTAAAATAAACATTATTTATATATTAAATTTTGTGAGTACTCACACGACACCCCCAATTAATAGTTTATCTTTGGGAGCGTTAATAAATAAGCCATAAACCAGGATAACATGTTATGGTCAGAAAGTAAGAAAATGCTTAGGAGTTTTCAGATGGGTACTTTTATTAAATTTTATATATAAATAATTTATTACGTATTACAGACCCTACATTTAATTTTATAAATATTCGTGTATTTATGTAATAAATTTAAAATTTTTTTAAACGTATAAGCTATAAAATCTAGATGATTGTATGTTTTCCAAATTTAAACTTTCTATTATTTTCTGTGCTAGTAAATAAGAAAATAAAAAAAATCAAAAAGAAAAAACTAATAGATACACCATCATATTTAAAAATGGTTCTATATAAAAAATAATATGAATAAGTAGATAAAATTATCCATCTAACATCATACTTTTTATTTGACTTATTCTCAATATAAGCAAAAATTAATGCCATTAATATGGAACCAATAATTATTCCAAAATATCCCCAATCCATTAGAAATGGAAAAAAAATAGTAGACATTGCATTAGCGTTAATAGATGGTGATATAAAATAAGAATTTGAAGTTAGCTTACTATTTATTATATAATCACTTATTGGAAGTTTTACGCCCAAAAATTGCAAAAGAATTGCAAATATGTTGTAAATAAAGCCAAATGTAGCACTTCCATATAAAAATGTATGGTTAATTGAATAATTATCTAAATGTTTTAAAAGTTGTGTTAAATAGCTTGGTCCACCTATAAAATATATATATACGTTTTCAAATCCAGTTAAACTATCTGAAGATCTATGTTTTGAAATATAAATTATTATATATAATAACCCTAAAATCATCACACTCAATAAGAGCTTATGATTCTTACCTTCTCTTTTTATCCTATTTACCTGTAAAGGAAAAACAAGTTTAAAATATGCAAACACTGTAAAAATAATAACTATAACAAAACCATTTCTAGCTGCGTTTGCTAAACAATACATAACTAAATTTAGTAAAGACATCGCTAAAATAGTTATTGCATTTTTACGTTTCAAAAAAAAACAAACTATTCCTATAAATATAGTTGATAATATTATAGGAAAACAAACGCTCTGCAAAATTATATCATAAAAACTAGAAACACCTAATTCTTCAGAAGATGTACCAGCTATCATTCTTAAGTATACAAATCCTTGATTTTGAATCACATTTAACGCTTTAAAGAAAACAGGTAAAATATACATAAACACAAAAATATTACATATATAAATTAATCTTATTCTTATACTTGTATCAGCATTTAATATACCTTTTAATGGACTCAATGCTCTTTGCCCTCTCCATGCATATACTATTCCAAAAACAAACATACTTATACATATACACATATTAACCAAAGTAGATGGTAGATAATAGTTCATAAATCCGCTATTAGCTAAGCATCCTACTACTATCCAAATATAAGAATAAAACGATCCATAATTAAATATCTTTTTTGTTTTAACATAACAGATTAATGACGAAATAAATCCTGTTAGAATTATCATAATAATAGCAAACAAATTCATAATTATCTATTACGCACTCCTATTTTCATCTGAGCATTCTTGGCAAACCCTCTTAAAATTGTTTTCGATTGCAATAACTTTTCAATACCATGATAAGAATTCATATAATATGTAATTGCTTCTCTATATCGGCTATGCTGAAGTAGCAATTCTATAATACAATTTTGCCAAATTGATTTTGCTTCCATATTTTTTGAAAAAAAATCATCATACTTATTCAATATAATTTTCCAACCATTTAATCGCCTATCGGGATTTGTGGTTATAGCGATATCGGAGATGTAATAATTAACCAAAAATTCATTACAATATTTGACATTATATACTTCTGCTATTCGAATCCACATATCAATATCTTGTGCAGATGGTAAACTCTCATCAAAATATCCGACTTTTTCAAATACTTCTTTTAACATAATTGGAACTGAACAACCTCCAATAAAGTTAAAATAATGAAGTTTTTCAAAAGCATCATTCTCATAGAAATTGAGTTTTTTTGATTTTATATTTTTACCATTTTGAATTTGATTTATATTGCAATATACAAGTCCTACATTATTTTCAAAATATGTAATCATTCTTTCTATTTTATTAACTTCAAAAGTATCATCGTCGTCTAATAAAGCAATTATGTCACCTTTAGCACTTTTAATTCCTAAATTACGTGATCCACATGCACCTGGATTAGTTGAATTTAAAATATATTTAATGTTAGAATATGATTTAATTAATTTTTCAATATCATTTCTTTTACTATAGTCAGGAGCATCATTTACAACAATAATTTCAATATTTGAATAACTCTGACATAAAACACTATCTATAGCTCTTTTTAGTATATTTTTATCTCTCTCGTGAGTTGTAATAATAACACTAACTAATTTATCCAAAATAATCCTCCTTTACATATTTTCACATACACTGTATATTCGCTTAATTAAACCATCAATATTTCCGACTTCAACAACATTTTGAGGCAACACACTTTCAGGACTTCCTCCTGTATTATATGTGATAACAGGTGTTCCACATGCCTTTGCTTCTAAATTTGTAGTAGGATAATTATCCTCATAAGTTGGATTAACAAAAACATCTGCAGTAGAATAAATTTCAGCCAATTCTATTGCACTATCTGTTTTATTCAATCCTATAATATTGTTTGGTAAGCTTTTGATCTGTTTTTTATTTAAACCAACAAGAACAATCTTATAATTAGATGGCAACTTTTTTGATAATTGAATAAAATCATTTAAGCCTTTTCTTTGAGACCACGGACATGCTACGCCCAAAACAATTTTAAACTTTTCTAACTTAAATTTCGTTCTAAAATCACTAACTCTTTTTTTAAAAACTTGTTTATCAACAGTATTATAATGTACCTCTACTTTATACTCTTTTAAAAAACTCTGTTTTACTAAATCAGCTAGCCATTGAGATGGTGTTATAATTGTCATATTATTTACACCAGTAAAAGCTTTCTTTTTACGATAGTAATTTTCTTTAGAGTGATCCATTATATAGCTTTGAGGGTAAGCATTTTTTTGAATACATTTTTCACATCCATATTTCCACTTATCACAACCTACAGCTGTAAAATAAGAACAATGACCCGTAAAAGCCCAACAATCATGCAAAGTCCATTTAATTTCAACTTCTGGATGTTCTTTAATCCACCCAAATAACATTTCAACATTTATATAATAACCATGTATATTATGTAACCATATCAAATCCGGCTTAAATTTATCTAAATAACTTAATAAATTTTTTGTTGATTTTTTTGATTCAAACCCTGTATTATCAAATAATCTTGTTTTCAATACGTGTTTATAAATATCAAATTTATTATTAAAACTTATTGTAGGTAACCTCTCCTCTTTACTATTTTGACCATACACAATCATACATTGATTACCTGAATCAATGTAACTTTGAGCTATTTGAGAGCAAATTCTTCCTGTACTATAACATCCAGCACATACATTAATAATAACTACCTTCATTTACTATCCTTTCCATTATATACATGATAAAATTTAAAAACTAACTAAAGAACTATATACAATTAAACTATATAAGTTACATATAATAAACATGTTATTTATTTTTTAATTTATCCATAATAATATTGTAAGTTGAACCTACAGTATAGTTCTGATTTAAAAACTTTTTCGAATTTTTACCCATAACTTCACGAGTTTTTGGATTACATAAGATTTTAACTTGTTTCATAAAAGCATTTTCATTATTACTCTCACACCATAAACCATAACCATTTTGTTCAGCAATACTACCAACATCAGTATATGTATCTGTAGCACATAACAAAGGAATACCTGATTGCATATATGTCAAAATTCTTGAAGGGTAATTTGGAGCTAAACAATCATGGTGTAAAAAAACTAATCCCACATCACTCGCAGATACTAATTTCTCATATTCATGTTTTTTTAAAGGTTCCAGTAATTTTGCGTTTTTTAGATTGTTATCGACTATGTAATTATTTATTTTATCTTTCTCTGTACCTCCACCCACAAAAACAAAATATGCCTCATTTATAAGTGTGGATGCTGATACTGCAGATAACGCAAAATCAATCCCTTGTGGTACTCCCAAGCTTCCACCATATATAAAAACTACTTTATCTTCTGGAATACCATATTTTCTTCTTATATCTAATTTTTCATAATTATCTAAATATATTTCCTGTGGTAAGATACTGTTTGGGCAAATCTCAATTTTATTTTTATTTTTTAAATATGGTTCGTTCTCTAATAAAAACTTTATATTTGCTGGAGACATACACCCTATCATATCAGACGTATTATATAAACGTCTTGCTAATAATGCTAAATAATTAAATGCTAATTTTTTAGGACCATTTAATGATAATGCACCACCAAACAAACAATCATAAGGCCAAATATCCTTTAACAGTAAATAAGAATATGCATTTTGTTTCTTTTTCAAAAATTTTACAGCACTATATACCGTTATTGGTGGTGATCCATATAATACAAGAGAATATTCTCTTTCTCTCATAGCACATTTTACAGCAGTTTTATACTTAGACAATAATTTCATAAGATTAATGCCTTTAAGTATAAAATTTGACATTTTTGTAACATTCGAAACATATATTTTTCTTATTTCACCATGATCATCTCTTGCTACAATAACAGGTTTATCATCTTTTATATCTCTTTTCTCACAAGCTGAAATAACTGTAACATAATGTCCTTTTTTTCGAAACTCATTGATTAAATCCATATAAATCGATCTAGTGTTAAAATCTAAATAATTTTCAATTGATAGAAACATTACGTTCATTTACAATACTCCTCTTTACTATCTAATTCTATTAATATCTTACATTCCAATATCTATTTTATTACCATTAACATCTGTATAAATTTCTCCATAACGACGTTTTAATCTAGTGCCATAATTTACTTTAACTATAGGCAGGGTTTCACCTAATAATTGTTTTACCCTTAAATATGGTAAATTAAGACCTGCTGCTGCAATAACAGAAACAGTAGCAGTTAGTCTTGGATTCAAATCCATTAAATACGGTTTGCCATTTTCATCTCTCATGAAGTCGAATCCAATATTACCATCTAATCCAAGACACTCAACTACTGCTTTACTCATTTCATAAGCATCATTATCTTCGACAACCACACTCTCTTGAGCAATACTCATTAGACTTACGATATTTTCTCTGCCTGCTATATATTTTGTTTTTCCTTTATCTGCTAATAAATCAACAGTGTATTCATTACCAGGTAAATACTCTACTAATAGCATTTCATGAAATTCACCCTCAGCTTCTTTTAAAATATTTAACATATCTTCATATGCAACAAAAAAACTATTGGGTTTTTCATTCACAAAAATTTGATATCTATTACGTTTAGAATCAATTATTCTAACCCCTCTACTACCACTTCCATCAACAATTTTTAAGCAAACTGGTACATCAGGATAGCCAAGATATTTACATCCTTCCTCAAAATCATTTATTGAGTGCACACCATAAAAACGTGGAACCGATACTCCTTTATCTTTTAAAAATTGATATAAGGATAACTTGTTATTTGCAATTTCTACAGATGTTGGATCAGAAGCAGAAATTAATGTTCCAATCTTTGAAAAATCACCTTTTCTTTTTGATACAGCGGTAACTTCAACAGAAATATTTGGGAAATATATATCGACATTTTCTTTTTCACAAATATCTAAAACTATATCTACATAGTCCTTACTTGTAGCAGCCGGAACTCTATAAAATTTATCGACAAGATACTTTGCACTAGGTTCTTCACTCATATCCATACCCACAATTCGAATATTTCTTTCACCATTTTTTTTGAAACATTCGACTAATCCAGGTATCGAAGGAGATCCTGACGCTGATAATAAAATTGTTAAATCTCTCATGTAATTACTCCTCAAAAACAAATGTTTTAAAAATATCACTGAAATTTTCTTTTCGTTTTATCAATTGAATATCTTCATTATCTAACATTATCATAGGATAATCAGGCATAATAAATGGCGGTTTATCAACCAAAGAATATCCTCCAACATTGCCAAATAGTACATAATCGTCATTTGATATTTCACCAGTATATTCCCTATAAATAACATCCTGTTCTAAACATGTATATCCAACAAAATTTGCATTATTTACATGTTTTATATCTACTTCATTTTTAAAGATTCTAATTGGAAGATTCTTCATTTGACTTGTTTCTCCTAAATTATGAAAACTACAATTTAATAAAACAAAATCTTTTCCACGTATATTCTTAACACCTATTATTTTCGCTAAAAAATCAACATATTTTGATACAAGAGTTGTTCCAGGTTCTGTGAAAAGTATTGGTTTTTTTTCTTTGTCCTCATAAAACTTGGCAAATAATGAAATAACTTCTTCAGCATACAAATCATAGTCTGGTGCATCTAAAGGGAATTGTGCCTTTAATTCTGGATCCATTTTTCCAAACATTCCACTACCTAAACTAATATAATCAATATCATATAATTTATAGTTTTCTACAAGTTTTAGCATAGTATTAGCACGTAACTTCCATGCATCAATACCTCTAGCTCTACTCATATGGCAATGTAAACCATTGACCTCTACATTATTTGATTTTAATAGTTCAAAGATTTCTTTTAAATTATTAATATCAATACCAAATCTTGATGTATATCCAGCATCTATATCAAAATTTACTCTTATACCAGTTTTAATCTGATGATCTGGATATTTCTTTGCAATTTCACAAATATATTTAGCTTCTTCAATTCTATCTATATTATTTATACCATTAGACAGTAAATGACTCTCCAAGTATTTACCTTTAATTGGGCCGTTAAACACAATTTTATCTGGAGTGTACTCTAGCTTTAAAGCCAATTCATATTCCATATCAGAAACGACTTCAGCATAACCACCTAAATTCTTCACGCATTTACATATTGCAGGCGTATAATTTGTTTTATAAGAATAGCATATGTGATAATTACTATAAATTTGTTTAAAAGTAGTTTCTAATTCTTTATAATTTTCAATAAATTCTTTTTTATTGAAAATATATACAGCATCTCCAAAAGTTTTAGTAATATTTTCAATAGTTTTTTTATTCAAATTTATCATTGTAACCTCCTATACTCTTCTCTCTCGTTCTTTATTTAATGGCTCTCTGATAAAATCACCATAATCCGTTTTATTTCTTTGAAAAATAATTCTAAATACATTTAAAAATATATTTAAATCATTTTTAAACGATAGATTTTTTGCATAATTCGCTTCATACTCAAATTGTTTATCCCAAGAAATAACTGCGGAAGAATCAATTGAATCAGGAGGAATCAATCCTCCTCTAACCTCAAATCTTTTTAACTCTTCTTTTGTATAGTAAGCATCATAAATTGGTGGTAAAGGCCTAGGACCAATTACTGACATATCCCCCTTGATTATGCAAAATAATTCTGGTAATTCATCAAGTGAAGACGATCTCAATAATCCACCGAATTTAGTTTGTCTATTTTCGTCTGGTAAAAGATTTCCATTTTCATCTTTTTCATTAGTCATAGTTCTAAATTTAATTAATTTAAATCTCTTTTGATGCATACCAGTTCGTTCTTGTGTAAAAAACACTGGTGAACCAATATTGAATTTAACTAATATAATCAAAAGTATAAACAAAGGACTAATAATCAATAATAGTAACGACGCAGAAAAAATATCAAACAATCGTTTAAAAAACCGAAAAAACATATAAAACTCCTATTTTACTTCTCTAATTAAACTAAAAGCCTCCGCTGATTTCAAACTTACAGTTGCACCACGGAATTTGGCTAAAGCTTCAATAGCACCAATCGATCTAGCTGCTGGAAAAGGTGCTAGTTGAGATTTGAAAATATTCATTGCCTCAATTTTTAATTCAATTGTATCTGTTATATCTTCATAAACAGTAGGTATAAATTCATTAATTACATTTGGTATATTCCATCCTGTTTCTGATAAAGTTTCATATGCATAAACCTTTTTAGGATAGTTATTCCCTCTTGGTCTTACAGCAACCATTGCTGCATCTACTACCATTTGATGATCTAATTGCATATCGCCTCTATGAGGTATATAAACTTCATCTGGATTAATCTTTTCAACAACTTCTGCAATTTTTGCATTAAATTTATATCTTGGAATTGTTTCTAGCATAACAGCTGGAAAATCTAAAAAGATTGTTTCCTTAACACCTAATTTTTTATCTGCTTGACGACACTCACTTCTACTTTGTTCTACAAGCTCAGATTTAAATATTGGTTCAACTCCCTTTGTGACTACACAAACATATACTTCATCACCTGCTTTTGCTCTTTTTGCAATTGTTCCTCCTACACCAATAATTTCATCATCAGGATGTGGTGCAATTATTAATATTCTCATCATTCTACCTCATCACTTAATTTTTTTAGCTGGACTACCAACATAAGTTCCACTTTCTAGACAATCTTTAACAACAATAGCTCCTGCTCCGATAATAGTATTTGAAATAACTTTCTTACCTTGAATTATCTGCGTACCTGTGCCTAATTCTGAACATTCACCTATTAAAACATTTCCAGAAACATTTACACTAGGGTAAATTGTCACAAAATCATCAATCACTGCATCATGTCCAATTGTACAATCTAGATTAACGATTACATGATCACCGATATTCACATCAACTGTGATAATCGTACCAGCACAAACAATAGCACCTTCTCCAATCTTAACACTATTCGAATACAAAACTGAAGGATCAACTAAAGTTGCAAATTTAACACTTGTATCTTTCAATTTCTCAATAATTTTCTTTCGTACATTAGAAGAACCAACTGCACAGACTGCGTAAACATCTTCTAAAGTTGAAAGGTGTTCACATCCTCCTAAAACATGGTATTCTCCCTCTATGCTTCCCCAAAGAGTTTCATTATCATCAATAAACCCCTTTAAATTCCAAGTTGGTTTAATAGAATTAATCCTTTCAACTACCCATGCAACCTCACGTCCGAAGCCACCAGCTCCAATTATATACAAATCCTTCATATAATTACTTTATTCCTCACTCTATTCACATCAAGATTTTAGTTTTAAATATAATCTAAATAATATTTATTTCAAATATACTATTACTCAAAACAAGCCTTAATTACTTCAATAATTCGATCTTGTTGTTCTGCTGTCATTTTGTTATCACTAGGTAAACATAATCCTCTATTAAAGATGTCCATACCGATATCTTGTGTTTCACCTTGAATATATGCATTTGTTTTTGCTCTATTGATTCCATCTTTATTAATGAATGGATTTAATCTATAGATTGGTTGCATATGCATAGGTTTCCAGATTGGTCTTCCTTCTGCATTGATTGAAGCAATGGCTTCTAAGATTTCTGTTGGACAAGTTTTTCCTTGTTCTTTTGCATAAAGAACATCTTGTTCAGAACGTACTTGTTTAGTCATTGCATCTTCATCAATGATTAAACATGATAACCAATAGTTTGGTTCACAATCTTCTGGAATTGGATTCATTTGTACTGGTAATCCTTTGAATCCTTCTTTGTATCTATAGTAGATTGCTTTCTTTTGACTAATGTGTTCATCTAAGTATGGTAATTGTCCACGGACAACTCCTGCAACTACATTACTCATTCTATAGTTATATCCTAATTCTTCATGTTGATACCATGCTGCATTTTCTCTTGATTGAGTTGACCATTTTCTAACTTTATTCGCTGCCTCTAAATCATTAGTTAAGAAACATCCTCCACTAGATCCTGTAACGATTTTATTACCATTAAAAGATACTGTGTTATATTTTCCAAATGTTCCTGTCTCAACACCTTTATAAGTAGCTCCCATAGACTCGGCTGCATCCTCTACAAGAATGGCATTATGTTTATGAATCACTTCCATGATTTCATCCATTTTACCTGGAGTTCCATATAGATGTGCTAATACAACAACTCTTACGTCTGGATAGATTTCAAAAGCTTTTTCTAATGCCTTTGCATCCATGTTCCAAGTTTCTGCCTCTGTTTCAATAAATACAGGTTCTCCACCTTCATAAACAATTGGATTAACTGTCGCATCAAATGTCATGTCTGAACAGAATACTTTTTTACCTTCTAAAGCACCATGTCCTACTTTTGGCATACCATAAGCTTCAATACCAGCAAGCTTCATAGATAAATGTAAAGATGCAGTACCACAAGATAAACCAACTGCATATTTACAACCAATCTTTTCACAAGTCATTGCTTCTACTTGGTTAATATTTTCCCCTACAGTAGACATCCAATTTGTTTCATAAGCTTGTGTCATATACTTTAATTCTTCACCATGCATAGTAGGGCTTGAAAGCCAAACCTTTGATTCAAATGCCTTAAATTGATTATTCTTATTAAACATACTATTTCACCCCTTGATTTATTTCTTCTGGTCTTCTAAATGTTGGTACAACACTTCTCAATGCTTCTCTAGCAACATTGTCATCTTCAGATTCAATTGCTTCTTTTAATATTTCAAGCTTTTCGTCAATTTCTTCTTTAGATAGTGGTGTATCCTTTTCAATGAAGATCAAGTCGTTATCTGTTTTTGTTAATGTTTGACTATTTATTAATAGTTCTTCATATAATTTTTCTCCAGGACGCAATCCTGTTTCTACAATTTCAATATCATGAGCACCTGATAGTTTGATCATGTTTTGTGCTAAATCTAAAATCTTAACGGGTTGTCCCATATCAAGTACAAATAATTCTCCATTATTTGCCATAGCCCCAGATTGTAGTACTAATTGACTTGCTTCTGGAATAGTCATAAAGTAACGAATAATTCGTTTATCTGTTAGTGTTACAGGTCCACCTTTGGCAATTTGTCTTTTAAATAATGGAATTACACTTCCTGCACTTCCTAAAACATTTCCAAAACGAGTTGCACTATATTTTACTTTTCCATAAGTACTAGCAGATTGAACCATCATTTCACACATACGCTTTGTGGCTCCCATCACATTGGTTGGATTTACTGCTTTATCAGTAGAAACCATCATAAAGCGTTGTGCTTCATATTTTTCACAAAGTTCAATTAAGTTCTTTGTTCCAAATACATTGTTATTAATAGCCTCCACACAATTGTGTTCCATTAAAGGAACGTGTTTATGTGCAGCCGCATTAATCACAATTTGAGGATGATATTTCTTAAATACTTTTTCTAATGCTTTCTTATGTGTAATTGAACAAATTTCAATTTGAAGATTTAAATCATTGCCATAGGCAATCTTTAATTCTTGTTGTACATCATAAGCACCATTTTCATAAATATCTAAGATAACAATCAATCGTGGTTCCATCTTAGCAAGTTGTCTACAAAGTTCAGATCCAATGGATCCTCCACCACCAGTAATTAAAATTACCTTATCTTTATAATAAGTATTGGTAACTTCATTTGTGACAGCTAATGGTTTTCTAAATAATAATTCTTCAATATCAAATTCTCTTAAGTTACGCTTACTTCCTGCAGTATATAATGTTGGATAGTCATATACCTTTACTTTATATCCAGCATTCTTATAATGTTCATATAAACATTTCTTTTTGTTTACATCCATAGATGGAATCGCAAATACAATTTCTTGTACTTCATACGCCTTTAATTTATCTAAAGTCGTTTCATCCGCATACCATACTGGAATGCCATGCACTTCTCTACCGGCTTTTTCTTTATTAATATCAATAAAACAACGTGGTGTATACACTGCATTTTCATCATTTAATAAATCTTCTGCAAAACTAGCACCAACACGCCCAGCACCAACAATCGCAATCTTGATTTTTTGAACCTCTTTATTCGTATCTGTTTCAATACTTGAAAATCTATATAGTAACTTTGCTAGAAACTTACCCTTTTTCGTTACGTTATCACTATATAAATAACAATATCTATAAATCATACGAATGGTAATTGCACCCAATAAGTTTACACAAACTAAACTTAGAGTTCTCGCAAAACTCATTTGTTGAATTGGCATTGCCATTTGAACTACATATAGAAGTATAAATGCTAAACCATCTGAAACAATCATACGAATATAGCCTTGAATACCGCCATAACGCCAAATCTGACCATAAATATGACCAATTAAACGACATACAAAGATAATCGCAAATGCCAGTACTGTAAGTTTTAAAGATTCTGTGTTTGTTAATGATTCGTTTCCACCATACAACCATATTAATAATAAGGAAGATATCGCATAAACAATCACATCATACACAACCAAAGACCAACGCGTATTATTTTCTTTTCTATTTTTACTCATCCAAATCTCCCATTCCATAAAAAAACTCGCTAAAAAACACGAGTCAATACATAATCATTCTATAAATAGATACACTTCTCCCTACCTAAAGCAAATAAAAAGATGAACAATTCAATTAAAAATGCGGAAAACCAGCTATTTTTAATATCCTATGTATGTACCCTATAAATACTGATTCTAAAAATAAACCATACCCTTCCCAAGAATAACAGTTGCTTATATATTATAGCCTAATACCCCCCCCCGTCAATGAACATTTGTTACTTAAGCTTAGGTGAAAACATTAAATATATTTAATATTACCCTTATTTAAAACGCATAAGCATCATATAACAAATTAAAAATATTTTTTAGAAAATTTCCCTTAAATAAAGACATTTATCAATAAAGTTAACAACTGTTTTATAACCAAATGAATGTAATCGGTTACACGAACGTTATTTCTCATTGACAAGAATGGATTTAACCCATATTATCTTAAGTACAAAGAGATCTTTTTCCGGAGTGAGAAAGATGTTACTATTTTTTAAAGAAAAGAAGTTCATGGTGAGCTTCTTTTCATTTTATTCAGCAACAATATAAATTCTCTATTTCATTCAATTGATACTATGTCAAGATTTAAGACAACTTAAAAATCTGATTTTTTTAGGCTTAACTAGCAATTTGGTGATATTGCTATAATTCTACTTTTTATCACTTACACAAATAAAAATTTTTTCTTTTGCCAATAAAAAAGTTGAAATTTCCCATAAATACAGGAAATATCAACCATTCATTTAAAAATTCATTTGCTGCATAATAACGCCAGCTATTTCCATATACCACTCATCTTCCGAATACATAAACACTACTAGAGTCTACATACTTTCCATCACTACCTAAATAGGAATCACCAGATCATGCGTTTTTATACATCACACCATTGGCATCAAAGTATTTAAAATATTATTCACAAAATAGATTTCAATTGTTGTATTACCCTAACCTTTCAACCAATTTTTTTATTGACAACAAACAAAATGAAATCTATAATTTGGATACAAAGTAGTCCGTGATGGATAAAGCAGGGTTCCCGAATGGGAGTATGGGCAATAAGCCTTAGAATTCTCTAGCTCCTGGGATTACTTTTTTTTAAACTCTTTTATAGCAATCTCAATATAATTTGGTTGTTCTTTTATGTTTTTTAAGAATAGGTTTACTGCTTTTTGTGAATACGTTTTACTTCCAGATTGCTTATGAAAGTAATAATATTCCGGAAATTCTTCAATGTTTTCATAGTATCGGATTGCTCTGAAACTATATTGGTTAATAGTGTTATCTCCAATCTCTTTATTAATAAGAGCAATAATATCTTTTTGCCTGTAAGGATGGGAATTACTTGGGTCCATAACCTGTTTGATTACTTGCGCACTTAAATCAGCGTTTGGATCTATTCGGAATGTTAAGTCTTCGTTTTTCTTTACAGACTTTAAGCGAACTTCAAATGAAACACCAACTCCATCATGACCTTCTAAAGCCATGATGTTTTTTCTTTCTTTAAGAAATGCATTAAATGTTGCCTTATCAATTTTAGATAACACTTTTATATCTGAAATTGGTTTAGGGTTTGCGGCAATCGTTAAAAAGTTAGAAGGAAATTTAGAACTTAAGTCAATTGAAAAATATTTTTTCAAATGTTCTACATAATATACAACATTAGCCTGAAATACAGATATATAGATTTCATCATATTCTGGTGTAATAAAGTGTGTAGATTTATTTCTAAGTTTCTCAATAATAGTTAAATTATTCTTTACCGGATTATGAAAATCAGTGAATATTGTTTCTATACAATTACTAAGTGTGATTGTTCTGTCTTTGTTCTTTTTATAGTAGATTGCATCTTCACCTTTATCTTTTACTAATTGTGCTTTAAGCATTAATTCCCAAGCATTGCACATATTAAAGACAAAATTCTCACTTCTATGTCTTAATGTTGGTTTATTAATGATTTCAATCGCAAATGTGAATGCATCTATACTTTTATCCACAAGACGATCATATATTAATGTTTCTTGCTCAGTCATCCTATCCCTCCTGGTATATTGTAATTTTTACATATTATCCCTGTAATTTTCATTTCTAGATATTTTCTTAGATTCTTTCCATCCTTTGTTATTAGTTTTCTTTCGTAAAGAGCACTCAATCCAAATAAATAATTCATCTATTAACAGTTCATAAAAGTACGACGTACTTATCAACAATCTCTATTGTTCACACCTTCGGATTCTAAAAAAATTTATCCAGAATAATGGCTTTAAATGATATTACCGACCTCTAGTGGATAATCACGTTTTGTATTTGAAGTCGTTAACTAGTGCTGTAAGTATTACTATACTAAATTTTAACATAAAATAAAGAACATTCGAAATGAATATTCTCTTTGAAATGTATTTATCTGATAGCCCCTAGAAAATTTTAAGCCTCTAGACAAGGCATACTGGTCCATAAAATCCCGAATCATTTATCGAGTGGGTAAGATAATTCTTGATTTTAACCATGATGGATCTGCACTTTCTGTGGTTAAATCTTGAATAATACAGACGCAACATTCCTTTTGATACTCCATATAATAAATACTGATTCAAATTAGATATAATCTTATCCAAAAAATACAAACGATGATCTTCTTTGTCATAATCGATGGCCTTATTTATCACATGTAGTTTAGTTTTTAGGTAACATATCTTTTCATAATAATTGTGCACACCAATACACTATTAAAGTACGTAAAATAATATTAATCACGAAAAATTGAAAATTACTTCATACATAATCACTACCAATTTTAAAACCTCTTGCATAATGTTGTTCGGTGCGGTATATAACTGTTATGAATTGCGATGGTCGTCTTCGGACAACGCCTTGAAGGAGCCTAATTAAACTGCTCCAAATTTGCAGAATAAACAAATGTAATTTTATTGATTTATACATGATTATTGCTATAATATAAGTGGAGATAGGAATATCTTCCATGTGAGGGGTTCGTCAACACACCTGGCTAATAAAAAGTTGAAGAAATTGCGAGGGGTTCGTCAACGCACCTGGCTAATAAAAAGTTGAAGAAATTAAGATGTAGGAGCCTTTATTTTAGGCTCTATTATTTTTATGGAGGATTTATGTCATTTGTTCTTTGCTTTATAAAAGAATCTTATTTTATAGACCATGCTTATTTTGTGAAAATGTTAGATTCTGGAAATACTAACAAGCAATCACAAAGGACACATTTATGTTTGAAATTTACTTATAATTCTAATACATTTTATATCCCATTGAGAAATAATTTAGGCCCTGAGATAAGAAAGTACGGAAGGATAGGTCATTCTTTACCTTCTCCAAGTAGACCTAACGCAGGATTAGATTTTCGATATGCATTAGTCATAAATAGTTTAGATTACATTGAACCACAAATTATTCAAAAAATACCCAACTCTCAATATAATAAACTTCAAGATGATATTTCCGATATAGAAAAGGAATTCAAAACATATTTGATGGGCTTTATAAAAGCTATAAAGAAAAATCGTATACATCGAGAACCTTTATTTAGAGAATCAAGTTTGATTAATTTTGTTAGTGAGCTAAACGACTCCCACTTGTAGAAGTTAGAGATTGCTTCATATTATCTCCTTAAAATACATCCGAATGAGAGCCAGTTCGTATTAGTTTCAAAATTAATTCAGAATTTTCTATGTTGTATACTAAAAGCCAATCTGGTTCTATATGTAATTCTCTCATGTTTTCATAGTTTCTCGAATTTACCAAAGCATGATCCATATATTTACTTGGTAAACTTGTCTGCAAACATAATAATTCAATTACAGTTCTTAGTTTTTCTTAATCACAGCCTCTTTTTATTGCAACTTTATAATCTTTTTTGAATTGAGATGTATACTTTGGCTTAAGTATCTAAAGACTCCATCAAATCATCAATAGATTCAAAAGGACCAGACATATTTGTATCATTTTCTGCATTCTTCATAGCCATATATGTTTTTCTATTAGGCTCTTCATCAGTAACTACAGAAAATGGTAAACCATGACAACGTAATGCTTGAATATAAAACATTTCTATTGCCGTACTTAAATCTAAGCCAAGAGATTGAAATAAATCAGATACTTCTTTCTTTAAATTAGGTTCAATTCTAATTGTCAAATTACTTCCTTTCATAAAAATAGCCTCCTTGTATACTTCAATATATTACATATTCTAGTGCATTGCACATTATTTATCACAATATATGAAAGTATTTTATGGTTTTAATGATATAAAATTATTAATTTTATGAAACTTAATAGCTCATTGGTGTACACATCAAATCCCATTGATGGATTTTTATATTTTGTTTAAGTAATACTAAAAAACCCTGGACTCCATCTCAATCTAGTTGAGGTAGGATTCCAGGGTACGCATCTCATGCCTTCATCAAGTATACAATCAATATCTAATCTTTAGGTTTAGCATCCTTTAAGAAACTAAGCGCAATCATGACAATAACTATACCAATTGGGAAGGCTGCAATAATACTCACACTTTGTAAGTTATTCATTGAACTTTGTGCAAACAATAATGCGATTGGAAGAAGAATCAATAGGATACACCACATCAATTGAAGTGTTTTGTGTGGCATTTCATCTTCTTTTAATTCGTGATAGCAATAACATGAAGCCGTTAGTGCAATCGAATCAAAGCTAGTCGCATAGAAGGCAATCATGGTAAATAATACGGCAACCATGACAAGTGGTGCACAAGGAAGTGTTTTAATAATGTCTACGATCATGCCATATAAATCACCAGTCTTGGCATATTGTGCCATGAAATCGGCAATACCATGCATTTGAAGTCCCATGGAGTAGTTTCCTAGAACAATAAAACTAATTAGTGTAGATCCTACACCAAATACATATCCTCCAAGAATGGTTTGTCTAACGGTTCTTCCTCTTGAAATACTTCCAATGAAGAATGGAGCAGCTACACACCATACCATCCAATATGCCCAATAATAAATGGTCCAATTTTGTGGGAAGTTTGTATTTCGTAATGGATCTGTAAATGTCGATAGTCCAATGAAGTTTTCTACCATCGTTCCAAGTGAATTTAATCCAGTTTCAATAATATAACGGGCTTGTCCACCAAACAATAAGACGAAGGCTAATAAACCAAAGAAGAAATAGATACAAAGGTTTGCCAAACGACTAATTCCTTTAAAGCCATGTAGTAATGAATATGTATATACAATACATGTAATGATTAGAATTACAATATTAATAGATGTACGACTTATAGTTAAATGGAATAAGTCTTGAATAATTGTTGCCATTAAAGGAGTGGCTACACTAAATGTAGTAGCTGTTCCTGCAAGAAGAGCAAATACAGCTAATAAATCAATGATTCTTCCTGGCCATTTATCTGTATATTTACCAAGTAAGGGTCTACATGCTTCTGAATATTTTTGACGATTTCTTTTTCTTACGTGAAGCATAAAACCAAAGGCTACGGCTAATACTAAATAAAAGCTCCAAGGAATTAAACTCCAGTGAAATAATGGATAGACACCCGCCCATTGTTGAATGCTTCCCATTTCTTTAATATGTGGATCCGATGCATACATCACCCATTCTGAAAAAGAATAGAATAAAATATCAGCCGCAAGACCACATGTAAACATCATAGAGCCCCACGCAAAGAAAGAATATTTTGGCTTTTCTCCTTTTTCACCTAAGACAATATCGCCATATTTAGAAAAGGCAATGTAAATAGATAATAAGAAGATTCCTAGTCCTATAATCAAATAATAACTTCCAAATGTATCTCCAAAAAAGAAGCGAATTTGACTTAATACTACATTGGATTGTTCTGGAGCCACAAAGAAAACAAAACATAATACTAGAATCAGACATAATGGTAATAGTGTAATCATCCAATCCATTTTATTTTTCATTTCTTGTACCCCCTATAACTTGAATCCATTTCAATCAATTCATCCAACCCATCAATTTCTACTACATCCTCTTTTTTCATTGGCATAACACCCAATTGGTAGTGCTCTGGATGACAAAACATAGCTACATCATCCCAATAGATTTGACGATTTTGTTTCGTATCAAATTCATATTCCAAATCTTGTTTTAATTGTTTTCCATCTTGACTATTCCATCTTGAAATACTATAAAGTTGCCAACCCTTTAAACCACCCGTACGACTACAAGAAGTGACAATACCATTCTCTACTTGTTGTAGCCATTCATCCGTGCCATTTTCAACATACACACTGTTATAGCCTGAACGCTCAAATTCTGGTTTTAAGATTTCTGGATTAAAAATAATTTGATCCCCATCCAAAATAATGGCATTTTCTATATAGTCTCTAGCCACATATAATGAGGCAATGTTGTTACAAGTATCAAAATAAGGATTGTCAATCACTTTTAAACCGGCATATTCCTTTTCTAAACCATAGAATTTTTCTTTTAAATATCCCACCACAACATAGATTTCATAAATACCATTCTTATGAAGTGCATCAATGACAGTATCAATCATTCTTACACCATTCACTTTGACTAATGGTTTTGGTGTTTCAAGCGTTAAAGGACTCATACGAGAACCAAACCCAGCCGCCATAATAATGGCTCTTTCTACTTTGTACATAAACACACTCCTCTTTCTTCTAACATTTCTTTAACGATTCGATAATATTCTTTGGCATAACGATATTGTTTTAATGAATATTCACCAAACTCAACTCCTAAGTTACGCTTATATTCACACCAATTGCTCCATAATAAGCCACAAATGGCAATATAGGCATAAATCTTAATTCGAACCATATCATCACAATCTTTGTCAAAATATAAATCGATCAATGTTTCCACATCATTACGATCATACATGGAATAAATCGCAAACATCGCAATATCAATATGCTGATCTTGCATACCCGCATATTCCCAATCAATTAAATACAAAGAATCTTTTGAAAACAAGAAATTATCTGGTACTGAATCAATATGCGATAAACCCCACTCTTTAGGTTGCCCATCCACAAATTCTTTTAATTCATAAATATGTTTCTTTGTTTCTTTATAATCCCTATAAATACTAGGAGAACCCTGCCAATACGATTCATACTTTTCTAATTCTTCAAATACTTCAAAAGTATGATTCACTTTTAATTTTTTATTGTGGAAAGCACGAAGCTTTTTCATACAATCACGAACATCTCCAAAATAAGTTGGATCACAAGCATGTGCATCCTCAATATATTCTGTAATCTTATATCCATTATCTGGATTCATATAAATAACGGGATCACAAATATGCTCATCTTTGATCACTTGATATACATCATACTCATGTCTTCGATTAATTAACTTATCCGTACCTTCACCTGGAACACGCATAATATATCGTTTTGAATTCACTTCAAAACTAAAGGAACGATTGGTCATACCCTTCTTTAATGGATAAATCGATTGAATGTCACTCAATTCACAATCTAGCGTATCACTAATAATCTGCATCAAATGCGAATTTAAAGTTTCCGTATCCTCATCCAAATCCCTTAATTGTTCATAAGTATTCACTTCATAAGCCTTATTAAAGACATAAGGAGAAACGATCATCTTATCTTTGACATACAAAGCATCTTCCCAAAAAGCATGTTCATACTCTCTTTGACAAGACATAGAAGAAATACGTTTACGAATGAATGGAGCATCCATAAATGAAATATAAGAAATACCAATCATTGTATCCCCCACTTCATTCATCTTAGTCTTAGCAAGTTCAAATTTTTTATTTAAACGAACCGAAGTATTCAATGTTTCCTCATTTTTAATCATGTACCAAGAATACAATTCACAAGCACTAAACGGATTTTCTTCGCACCAAATATCACAAGGAACAATATATGTATTCTCTAAATTTGAATTCACAAGATTTAATGAATACATATTATTCTTTCTAGCATATTCCATGTTACAAACCAAACTCACATTATAATCATCAATCAGGAATTCAAACTCTTCCTTCATAAATCCAACAACAACACAAATGTCATACACACCCACTTCATGAAGTTGACAAATCAAACGTTCAATTAATGTTTGTCCTTGTACTTTTAATAAAGCCTTAGGCACCTCCGTATTAATAGGAACCATACGCATACCTAAACCAGCCGCTAAAATAATAGCTTTTTTAGGCTTATAGGATTTAATCAAAACTTGACTCTTATCTGTGAGATTCCAATTCGAATCTATATACTCATTATTTTGAAGAAATTGAATCGACTGGTTGATTTTTCCTAAAGAATAACCACATACATCCGCTAAATGACGCTGACTCACTTTTCCAAGCTCATATATTTTCTTTAAAACACTTTTATCGACAATGTTCATATAATTGTTTTCTCCTTATTACGTGAACATTGTAGTACAAAAAGAAAAGGAATGCAAATAAAATTACATTCCTCAATAAAAAAATACAATCTATTATTTGGCTACAAAGTAATCCGTGATGGATAAAGCAGGGTTTGCGAATGCAAGTATAGGCATAAGCCTTAGAATTCTCTAGCTCCTTGGATTCCTTTTTTTGTTTTATTCTCAACTACAAGACTATTTTAATTACTCGCATAGATTTGTAGTGCTTGAGAAATATTTTCAACACGAGCCACTAAAGTTTCTTCTCCTTCTTCACCATCCAAGGTCCAAGCTAATTTTTCTTGAGATTCAATGATGATGGATTTAGCTTGATATCTCTCTACATATTTCATATTTAATTCTGGATGTAAAACACCCAAAGGATAATTATATAATTCTAAAGGATTAGGCGTATGTTCCACTAAAATAATGTCAAACAAACCATCTTTAAATATATTGTCGGCTTGTTCTACCATTTCAAAACCTGCAACACGATTGCCATTAATAATTAAGCCAAACATTAAATCCTTCTCAAAAACTTTACCATCCAAATTCATCTTAACATGATAGGGGTGTAAATTTGGAATTTCATGTAATGCTTTAATAATATAAGCAAGGTTACCAATTTGTTTCTTTAATTCTTGTTTCGTTTCATAACTCACATTACAAAAAGCTCCGAATCCGGCTACATAATTAAAATAACGTGAGTTCATCTTACCCACATCAAAAGATTCAATATTTCCAGCACATGCCACCGTTGCACATTGTTTCATATCGTTTGTGAGGCCAAAATTCGTACCAAAATCATTCATTGTACCCGTTGGAAAATAGGAAATCACAGGTTTATGTTTTAATTTCATCAATCCATTTGTAGCCTCATTTAAAGTACCATCTCCACCAAATACAGCTACCACATCAAATCTTTCGCCATTTTCTTCAATATAACGAGTTACGTCCATTGGTTTTTGTGACAAATAAATTTCCATTTGGTAATTGTTGGCAGAAAATACATTTAAGGCATCTAATACAGATTCTTTTGAATTTTTCTTACCCGAATTTGGATTAATCAATACAAGAACTTTTTTTCGATTCATTTACTCTTTACTCTTTCCATACAATATATACTTATCATAATAATTTGAATGCATCATTGTTTGTTTATTCAATTTTTTATATCCAATCTCTTCAACGACTGTAGGCGTATCTGTAAATAAATTCGTACCCAAGCCTAATCGTGGAGAATCAAAAGTAATGCCTAAGCTTGCCACTGTTGTAGGATACAAATCATAGGTTGAAACAGTACGCGAATTTTGTGTTTCAGGGCTAATAGCCGGATTTACAATCGTATAATACACCTTACGATCATAACCACTATCTTCTATATTCTTAAACCAATCATTATCCATACTCTTATGATCTCCTGCAAGTACAATGGTAGTATTGGCATACCAATCTTGTTGTTGGATCCATTGTACTAATTCAGTTACATGTTTACTTGAACAACGAATCACATTTGAATATTGATCTCCATATAAATCTTCACATTCCTCACATGGATAGCCTCCTACAAAATGCGTATCGGCTGTCAACATATTAAAATTAAATGGTTGTCCACTTGCGGCTAAATTTGTTAATTCAATTTTCGCAAATTCAAATAATTTTATATCTTCATAGCCCCACCAAACGTAATAATCCTTATCAATCCAACCATTTTCAACAGCTGAATCGTAATCGACAATCTTATAATTTCCATGAAGATTGAAATAATACTCTCTTCCTCCAAATTTTGCATCAGACCCCAACAAAATTTCATTTTGATAGCCATTATCCTCTAACAAATCACCTAAAGTATAGGCACCTGGTAAAAATGATTTATCCGATAAATAAGAGTTTGCTCCTGCAGGCGTATTTAAAGGAACTCCACTGGTTTGACCTACTAAAGCAGCTGCAGTCCAGCCTGACATAGCCGGTGCATAAAAACCATTATTACTATAATCGCCATTGGTAAATGTTAAATTGTTTTCCGATAGTTCTGTTAATTCTGGAATCAAAGATTCTTCAAAATAACCACCATGCGCCGTATCTTCATACGTTGTTTCCATAGATTCCATAAAAATATAGACTAAATTACGTTTTGTTTCAGGAAACGTATAGTTTACACTTGAAGGATCCACATAATACTTTTCATAAATATTCGATGGATGCATGACATTATACCAATACTCATCAATTCCAACGGCATAAATGCAATCTGTAATTCCAAAAACATATACAATTAAACAACAAATAGATGAAATAACAATTAATATACAATTTGTTTTATGTTGAAGCTCACCATTCTTAATATCTACACTTGTTTTCCAATCACTAATCATTAATAGTAGTAACAAAATACATGAAACGATAATAGGCATTGGTAAACATTCAGATACAAACGAATCTAATACGGCAGAATCTGCACCATCCATTGGCACCATTATGTGAAATAGTACTTGTTCAAATGGAATATCACCAAATGCTTCTGGTACCCATTTAGCTACTTGAAATAATAATAAACCTATAAAAACTAATATTACGATCAATACGGAAATCATTCTTCTCTTTTTCATTGAAATCACCTTTATATAAAAAACAAATAAATTTTAACACAAAAAAAGAACATTCGAAATGAATATTCTTTTTAAAATGTATTTATTTTAAAGCTTTGGCTACATAGATTCCGTTTGAATCGACATAATAACGATCATGATCAACCCAAGATGACTTCACATATTTTCCATCACTTCCACACCAATAGTTACCTACCCATGCATTTGTAACTTTAATACCTGAACTATTTAGATAGTAGTCACCAATCCATCTGTTTTTAAGATAAGCTCCATCACTTCCTACATAGTAGCCATCTGGTGTAAATGTATTTGTATACATTACTCCATCATTACCTAAATAATAAGCTCCTTGCCAAGCATTCTTTTTAGTTAGACCACTTACTTCCATGTAGTAGTATTTTCCATCAACTTTAATCCAAGAATTTCTTACATAAACACCACGCGCATCTACATAATAACGATTATTATCTACCCAACTTGATTTCACATACTTACCATCTTCACCACACCAGTAGTCACCTACCCAATGGTTTTTAACAACATTACCATTCATATCAATAAAGTAATCTCCAACCCACTGGTTTTTAGCTATAGTACCCGAAGCATTCAAATAATAATCTTTACCATCTACAGTAATCTTTTGATTTCTTAAATAGACACCATCCTTATTTACATAATATCCATCTGGTGTAAAGGCATTTGTGTACATAACACCATCACTACCTAGATAATATGCACCAATCCAAGTATTCTTAACCACAAATCCTAGACCATTTGTATAGTAGTATTTTCCATCATTTAGAATCCAACGATTTGTATAATAAGCTCCATCACTTCCTACATAATATCCATCCGGTGTAAAGGCATTCACTAACATTTTACCTTCAGAATTTAAGTAATAATTTCCTTGCCAACTCGAAGTTTTCATAATACCAGATGCATTAAAAAAATAGTAAGTTCCATCGATTTGAATCCATCCCGTAGCCATTTTTCCACTCGCGTTAAAATAATATGTATTTTGATCAATTGTAGTAAATCCTGTAGCTACACTTCCTTCTGAATCAAAATAATAATATGAGCCATCAATTTGAATCAATTGATTTGTCACAAAAGAATGAGTCTTATTTGAGTAATACTTCTTCTTGCCATCAACCGTTTTCCATTCATAAGCATGTAAAGAAGGTACCCAAAGACCATTTTCATCTACATAACAATCACCAATCCATTGATCTATTGCAAGTTTTCCATTACTTAATATATAACTATTACCAATCCAGCAACTTGTTAATTTTTTACCAGAACCATCAAAATAATATTGTGCATCATCAATAGTTTGCCATCCACTAAGCATGATACCATCTTCATTTAAATAATACGTATTATCTAAAATCCAACCCTTCTGCATAGCACCATTCGCATCAAAATAATACCAATTTCCTGAAATAAATGTCCAACCAATAGACATACGACCCCATTGATTAAAATAATACCATTTTCATCATAATAATACCAGTTCCCATTTATATTATTAAACCCACTTTGGCAGCTAACAACAACATCAACATTGTTTACACGACCAAATAAAACTTCAGCCTTACCACCATACATATTCCGTACATCATGAACATAACCATATCCAATCGAATCTCCGGCATTAAACATCATACCGTTTCCACAATAAATTCCTACATGTGAAATATAATCAATAGCTTCATAAGTACCTTTAAAAAACACTAAATCTCCAGGCTGAGCATCACTTTCACTCACTGGTGTACAATGACTTGTATATAACATAGCTGCATTTGTATTGATTAAATCAAAACTTGTACCACAAATTTTATTATAAACATACATACACAATCCAGCACAATCAAATCCACCTTGTGAAGGATAACGCCCACCCCATACATATGGTAATCCTTCATATTTTGTAGCTTCATACATAATATCCGCAAAAGTAACACGAGAACGAATACTTGGATTTTCTGATTTTAATTCTGCAGTCTCAATTTCATCTTCCGTTAAAAACTTATCTAATGAAAAATGATAAACAGGAGTTGTATTTGATGATTTTGGAAGTTCTGATTTTGATTCTGAACTTTCTTCATCCACATTCTCCGTTTCTGTTTGCGTATCTTCTTGCGCATAGATATTTGTTGGCAATAAAGAAACACTCAACAAACTACTTAAACAAAAAATAAAAAATAATTTCATTCCATATTTCATTGTATACCCCTCTTGACCTCATAAATTATAGTAAAAATCAAACCACTTGACAAATAATATTTTTAAGCATTCTAACTTCCAAACTCAAAAAAGGAGTTAGACAATAAATCCAACTCCTCATTTAATATTATTTCATATAACCATTACTATCAAATGTATAAGCAATACCATTAATATTCAATGTAATATCTTTCGCATATACACTTCCAGCATAATAACACCAACCATTATCATATTTGACCCATCTTCCTGGCACATAAACACCATTAGCTCCAACATAATACTGGTTATTGTCTACCCATGATGATTTAACATACTTACCATCACTTCCACACCAGTAGTTACCTACCCATGCATTTTTAGTGACTAAACCAGCACCATTCAAATAGTAATCGCCAATCCATTGGTTTGTGACATAAACACCATTTGGCCCAACATAATATCTACCATCATCAACCCAACTAGATTTAACATATCTTCCATCGGCACCACACCAATAGTTTCCTGCCCAATGATTTTTAACAACATTACCATTCATATCAATAAAGTAATCTCCTACCCATTGATTTTTAGCTACTTTACCAGCAGCATTTAAGTAGTATTCTTTACCATCTACTTCAATCTTTTGGTTTCTTAAATAAGCACCATCAGCTCCTACATAATATCCATCTGGTGTAAATGTATTTGCCTTCATTACACCATCATCACCTAAATAGTAATCTCCTACCCATGCATTCTTTTTCATTAAACCATTGGCATTCACATAGTAGTAGTTTCCATTATATTTGATCCAAGCATTTCTTACATATACACCATCCGCTCCACAATAATATCCATCTGGTGTAAATGAATTTGTCTTCATTTTTCCATCAGAATCCAAATAATATGAGCCAGCCCAATTTGATGTAACCATACAACCTGAATTTTTAAAGAAATACCAATTATTGTTAACTGATAACCAACCCGTTTTTACATAACCATTACTTGTAAAATAATAAGTTTCATTCTCAATCTTTTTAAATCCAGAATTTTCATAAGTACCATCCGAATATTCATACCATTTTCCAACACTATTCGAAACCCATTTACCAACAAGTTTAGGAATTGATTCTTCTTTCGTTTCCTTACATAAATTACAAGTATAAACCTTTTTACCCTCATGATCTCTTGTAGGATTTACTGTACTTGTTAATATCCAATCATGAGATAACTTAGGTATAACAGTTTCATCAACTGTAGAATCACATCTTGTACAATGATGAGACTTACTTCCAGACTCTGTACAAGTTGCCTTCTTATCAATTGTCCATTCATTCGAATAATCATGTCCTAAAGCTTTTACCACTTCAATTTTTGTAGTCTTACAATCCTTACAAGTATATGTTTTGACACCAGATTTAGTGCAAGTAGGACTTGTAGTAATCACACCATTATCAAAGTCATGAGACAACTTAGAAATAACTGTTACACCTGTTTTTTCATCACATCTTGTACAATGATGAGACTTACTACCAGATTCTGTACAAGTCGCTTTCTTATCAATTGTCCACTCTTTAGAATAATCATGACCTAAAGCTTTAATTACTTCTGTTTTAGTCGTCTTACAATCCTTACAAGTATATGTTTTGACACCAGATTTAGTGCAAGTAGGACTTGTAGTAATCACACCATTATCAAAGTCATGAGACAACTTAGGAATAACAGTCACATCCGTCTTAGAATCACAGCGAGTACAATGATGAGACTTACTACCAGATTCTGTACATGTAGCTTTTTTATCAATTGTCCAATCACTAGAATAATCATGTCCTAAAGCATTTATTGCTTGTATCTTAGTTTTATTACAAATAGAACATTCAAAAGTTTTAATCCCTTCTTTTGTGCATGAAGGTTCAGTTGTTACTATACCTTCATTCCATTTATGTACATCTTTATTATTTCTAGTAACAATAATCCAATGTTTATCACCAATAAAGAATGATTCTAAACCATAATTATCAGTTGTGTCATAAACTTCAATATCAAACAAAAACCAATGTCCACTAGGCATATTACTTTTTATTGTAAATAAACCTTCATACAATCCTGATTTTTTGTTATATTCTAAAGTATGAGATTCTTGTTTATTTGTCTCTTCATTATACATTGTAAATTTAGCTTTCTTAATTTCAACATTATCAATAATTTTTACAGATAGCATTACAGAATCACCCGTTGTTGCCGTACCTTGATTAAATTTAACAGTATCTTTATAAATAACAGGAGCTTCAGAATCTAAGTTTGGATTATCAACAATAATTGAGTAGTCCTTCTCATCTAATAATTTTAAATTTTGATTACCAGCTGCATCATAAGCTTCTATATCATATATATACCAACTACCACTAGAAATATCTTCAGTAACGCTAAAGATACCTTCATATAAATTAGATTTATCGTTAAATTTTAGTTCGATATTATTTAATTTGCTTGTTTCACTATTTCTGAAAGAAATTAAAACTTTTGATACCTCAACATTATCAGTAACTTTTAAAGCTATTTGTACTTTGTCCCCCACAACAACACGGTTTGAACTTAATTTAAGTGTAGACATATCAATTACAGGTGCTTCTGAATCTACGTTTGATTCATCTTTTTTAACAGGAATTACTTCTGTTTTTGTATCATTGCAATTTTTACATTTGTATGTTTTAATTCCAGTTTCTTTATTAGTTGATTCCTTGGTAACTGTACCATTATCCCATTCATGTTCTTTTTTAGAGATTGATGTTATATCACTCTTTGAATCACAACGAGTACAATGATGAGACTTACTACCTTCTTCTGTACAGGTAGCTTTCTTATCAATTGTCCAATCTTTAGAATAATCATGACCTAAAGCTTTCACTTCTTCTGTTTTAGTTGTCTTACAATTATTACAAGTAAATGTTTTAACTCCTTTAGTTGTACAAGTAGGTTCAGTCGTGATTACACCTTCATCCCAATCATGATTTGTACATACAACAGGATAGGTTACTATAAAATCAAATTGTTTATCATTTGTCTTGGCAACTAATTCAACCTTTTTACCATTCGCAAACCATTCGTTTTGATTCATAACATAGGCAATTATTCCATTTTGAATACCATAAATACTAGGTGGATAAGTGGAATTATCGGCTTGAATTGAAAACTCTGTATTTTTATTATTTAAGTTTTCTTGAATTCTATTTCTATAAGATTCTACCCATTGTTGTGCATCCCCATTTTGAACAAAGTAATTATGTTCTAAACTATTAGACGGTGTTGCATAGCCTTCAACCGTATAAATCTTGTTGTGTCCTTGATGTGCGATTGCCATTAATTCATCTGAAAGTGCAAAATATAGATGTGTACGATTGAAATTATAATAATTCTCACTAGAATCATCCCAAGTACAGTCTACTTGATACCACTTTCCATCTAATTTCATAGCATTCCAAGTATGACCATCATATGTATCTCTAGTTTCCGCGTTTTCAATCCCAGCAGCACTCAAAAGCTTTGCATAAGCTCTTTCATAAGCTTGACAAGTACCACTACTTCTAGTTAATGCACTTTCTGCACTCGACCATTTTAATGAATTATCATAATCCAATTGTTCTAAAAGCCAATCATGTAACCACAAAGCTTTTGAATAATCCGAACCATTCGTTTCACTATTACATCTTGTAACTGCGTTTTGAACAATTGAGTTTACACTAGGATAGTTAGGACTTGAAACTTGAATATATGTATTTGTTCGTAAATATGTTACGCCCGCCTTTGTATCCATAACATGAAAACGAAAATTATATGTTCCTGTAGCCATCATAGTAAATGTATAATCTTGAGATTCACATTCTGATGTATATTTTGTCCATTCACCCCTGCTTGGATCTGCAACACTTTCATAAGCCAACTCATCCGGATTTGTATAGCTAGGTGCTTCCATATTAAATTTATAAATTCCACTACCACCTGTAGCTGAGACATGAAATGTAGTTGGTTCACCTAGAACTGGTTCATTCCATTCTACCTTTAATGTAACTCCATTTGAAGTTGCACTATCACTATACGCATATACACTTGTTTCTTCTGCCTTCACAAAACTTATATTACAAATGAAAACCATTGTACATATAAGTATCGAAAACAACTTTATTCCCTTTTTCTTCATAAATTGTACCTTTCCATTATATTTTTATATCCAATCCATTTAAAATCATATACAAATATAAAATATAAAAATATAGTTTTTACCTTTATATACAGTATAAATAAATAAAAAAAGGCTTGTCAACAAAATTATAAAAAGTTAGAAAACAAAAAAGGAGTTAGACTTGAAATCTAACTCCAATTCATTTATTTTTGAATATAACCATTACTATCAAATTTATAAGCTGTGCCATTAATATTTAATATAATAGACTTCGCATATACATTTCCTGCATGATACTTCCAACCTTTACTGTCTTGTTCCCATGCACCTGCTACATATACACCATTTTCATTTACATAATAACGATTGTTATCTACCCAAGCTGATTTTACATATTTACCATCACTACCACACCAGTAGTTTCCTACCCATGCATTCTTAGTAACAAGTCCTGCACCATTCAAATAGTAATCACCTACCCATTGGTTTGTGACATAAACACCATTTGAACCTACATAATATTTACCATTGTCTACCCAACTAGATTTAACATACTTACCATCTTCACCACACCAGTAGCTTCCTACCCATGCATTTTTAACATACTTGCCATCACTACCACACCAGTAGTCACCTACCCATGCATTCTTAGTAACGAGTCCAGCACCATTCAAATAGTAATCGCCTACCCATTGGTTTGTGACATAAACACCATTTGAACCTACATAATATTTATTATTGTCTACCCAACTAGATTTAACATACTTACCATCTTCACCACACCAGTAGCTTCCTACCCATGCATTCTTAGTAACAAGTCCTGCACCATTCAAATAGTAATCGCCTACCCATTGGTTTGTGACATAAATACCATTTGATCCAACATAATATTTATGATTGTCTACCCAACTAGATTTAACATACTTACCATCTTCTCCGCACCAGTAGTTTCCTACCCAACGGTTTTTAACAACATTACCATTTCCATCTAAATAGTAATCACCTGACCATTGATTCTTAGCTACTTTACCATCTGCATTCAAATAATACGTTTTACCATCTACAGTAACCTTTTGGTTTCTTACATATGCACCATCACTACCTACATAGTATCCATCTGGAGTAAATGCATTTGTAAGCATTACACCATCAGATCCTAAATAGTAAGCTCCTTGCCATACATTTTTAGCCATTACACCACTAGCGTTGAAGAAATATAGTTTATTATTGATTTCCTTCCATCCAGTTACCATATAACCATTTCCATCAAAGTAATATGTTTGTCCTGAAATTGTTTCAAAATCATTTTTAGTACAAGTACCATCCTTATGTTGATACCACCATTTACCATTTAATTGTTTCCACTCAGCTTTTGTTTCTTGAGAAGTTGATCCATTTGGTTTATATTCACCATTCGCATCTACATAACGTTCTCCAATCCATGTATCTTTAACCATGTATCCATAGCGATCCACATAGTGATTGTCAATCCATTGATTTCTTAACATGTGACCCTTTTCATCCACATAACATTTAGAATTATTTGATTCAATCCATTGATTTTTAGCTAATTTACCATGAACTAAAGCCACATTATTTGAATTTGAACCATAATAGATACCTGTATATGTTAAACCATTTCCACCAATAAAATTACCGTCAACGAAAGTATCCATTAAAGCTACACCATTTTTGATATAGAATGACTCATTACCCAATGTATTCCAGCCTTCTTGATAATCCACTAAATTACCATTCTCATCAATCACATATGCTTTTCCTTTATAGTTTGTTACACCCTTAGCTAAATATCCATTGTTCCAGAAATAGTATCCTTTACCATCGATCATCTTGAATCCAGTAACTACTTTTCCATTTTCAACATAACCAAGTTCGCCATCTACACTTTTCTTCCAGCCATCTTTTGTATCAAAACCAGTACCAGTTGCGTTTGTCCAATAAAGTATACCTGTTTCATTATCATACCAAACGCAGTTTTCAGCTAGTCCATCAAAGCCCATAGCACCACCTTTACCTAACATTGCGAAATAATATGTAGTTCCATTCACAACTAATTTAGGTCCATCAAATACAGTTCCATCTGATTGTATATATTTCCATAAATTTGTATATGAATCTCTATACCATGTATCAGGTTTTGCCTTTCCAATCATGGCTCCACTTTCTGAAAATTGATACAATCCATCAACTGTATAACAATAACCTGTAGCCATTGTGAAATAGTTAAAATAGTACCATGTACCATTAATTTGTAGCCATTTATTTTTTGCCAAAACTCCAGTGGTAGGATCTCCATAGTAATAAGTATTACCATCTTTGATCCAACCCTTTGCAATCTTTCCATTAAAATCTATATAGTATTTATCCTCAACAATACAACTTTGTTACAAAACACCACCTGAATAATATCGACCTCCATACTCACCTGTATAGTATCGATCGCCATCTTTATTCAAATAAATAAGTCCATGAAATTCTTTTGTACCTGTAAAACTATCTACACTATCAACCAATTCACCATTTGTATCAAAATAATACAATCCATCTCCCACATATTGGGCTGAATTGACTACCATTTCACCAGAATAATTAAAGTAATATGATTTACCACCAATGATTGTCAATTCATTTGTATATAATGCGCCACCTTCTTTGGCATAATACCAATGAAATCTATATTCCTTCCAACCTGCTGCTTGATTAATCACACCAGATTCATCTGTAAGATAATATTTAGTTCCATCTCGATCATACACAGAAACTGTACCACGTTCTAAATAACCTTGATATGAGAACTTGTACAACTTATTATCAATGGTAAAAGTAGTATCATATACAAGGCCACCATCTTCTTTATAATAAATTGTTTCTCCATTATCTGTTTGTGCCCAAGTGTTTTTCTTCATGGCAACAACACCATTACTATCCGCATAATACTTGTGGTTATCGTATTCAAATATTTGTGAAGAAACCATTACACCTTCATCATTAAAGTAATAATAAGATCCATCAATTTCTTCAAGTGTATTTGTTAATGCAACACCATCTTTTAAATAATACCAAGCACCATTTAATTCAACCCATTTTGTCTGCCCTGTAGTATCAATTAAAGTTACAACACCATTCGCATCCGCAATATATACTTTACCATCATATACAAAACTTCTTGATTTAACTAAACTTTCATATTGAAAATAATATTGTTTGCCTTCAATTGTATATAAACCTGTTCCATACGCAAAATAATTATCACCAAAATAATATGTAGTTTTACTAGAATTTGTATACCATCCTTTAACTAAAACTCCATCTTTACCAGCACGAACAGTTCCATATACACCATCACCTACTGCATAATAGTTACTAACATAAACCGTATTATCTACAACCATATATCCATCAGAATCAACCGCATAATACTTACCTTGATCCAAAATTAATCTGTTAGTTACATAAGTACCATCACCTAGTTTATATTTCCATTTACCATTGACTTGTTCCCAAGCATTGACAGTCTTTTTACCATCTGCACCTACATAATTTGAATTATCAATCCATGTATTTGTTAGCATTACACCATTTGAATCAACATAATATTGATCCCCATCAACCCATTGATTTTTTAAACGCATACCTTTTTCTGAGAAATAATACCAACTATCATAAAGATCATGCCATCCAGTAAATGCATATCCATCTTCATCAAAAGCATAAAGTTCATCATCATCATCAATAAAATAGAAATATCCTACATAATAAGCTCCGTCATCATTATAATATCTCCATTTGTCCCCAAATTGAACCCATTGATTCGTAACAGCTTTACCATCATCACCAAAATATCGGTGATGATATTCAAAATTAGTCTGCATTACACCATTCGCATCAAAATAATATTGATTTGAATCTAAATCAAAAACTCCATCACGACATAATGAACCATCACCTTGGAAATAATACGTTTTACCATCAATCGTCTTAAATTGAGATACAACCATTTGACCATTCTCATAATAATAGCCATCATCGCCCCAGCCATCTTTGACTGTGTTTGTTTCTGCAGATTCAGTATTAGTTGTTTGATCATTTACTGTACTTTCATCTGCAGTTACTGTTTGTGTTGTTTGATCATTCACATCCACTGGATCTTGTGAATTTTCTTCTGCCATAACAGGAGCCACAAAAGCAGCACCACCAAGAGCAGAAGCCAACAATGCAGCTTTTAAATCCTTCTTGTTCATTCCTTTTCCCTCCATAATGTTACACCCATATAATTAGCACTTTTATAACCAAAAGCTATAAATGTAAGCCTTTTACATGAAGTGTTTTATAGCTTTAGTTTACACCTACTAACCAACAATTTCATTAACAAATAATACTTTTTATGTAAAAATTTTCAAATATATGTAAAAAATGGACTTAGACAACCCTAACATCGCCTAAGTCCATCTCATTTTTTATTTCATATAACCATTACTATCAAATGTATAAGATGTACCATTAATATTTAATGTAATATCTTTTGCATATACACTTCCTGCATGATACTTCCAACCTTTACTATCTTGTTGCCAAGCGCCTGCTACATATACACCATTTTCATTTACATAATAACGATTGTTATCTACCCATGCTGATTTAACATATTTTCCATCACTACCACACCAGTAGTTTCCTACCCATGCGTTTTTAGTAACTAGGCCAGCACCATTCAAATAGTAATCACCTACCCATTGGTTTGTGACATAAATGCCATTAGCACCTACATAGTATTTATTATTGTCTACCCAACTAGACTTCACATACTTACCATCTTCACCACACCAGTAGCTTCCTACCCATGCGTTTTTAGTAACTAAACCAGCACCATTCAAATAATAATCGCCAACCCATTGGTTTGTGACATAAACGCCATTTGATCCTACATAATATTTGTTGTTGTCTACCCATGCGTTTTTAACATACTTACCATCTTCACCACACCAGTAGTTGCCTGCCCATCTATTGATATATGGATTTCCATTACTATCTAGATAATAATCACCAGACCATTGATTCTTAGCTACTTTACCATCTGCATTCAAATAATAGTCTTTATCTTCTGCAGTAATCTTCTGATTTCTTACATAAACACCATCTGCACCGACATAATATCCATCTGGAGTAAAGGTATTTGTAAGCATTACACCATCAGATCCTAAATAGTAATTTCCTTGCCAAGAAGATTTTAACATTGCACCAGAAGCATTAAAGAAATACCAGTTAGATTTAATCTGTTTCCAACCTGTTACCATATAGCCACTTGCATCAAAGTAATATGTTTGTCCAGAAATTGTTTCAAAATCATTAGATGTATATGATCCATCACCATGTCTATACCACCATTGATTTCCATTTTGAATCCATTTATTTTCAATCCATAAACCATCACTTCCAACATAACAATCGCCAATCCATTTATTCGTGGCCATCTTACCATCACTTTCTAAGTAATAGTTTCCTTGCCATTTATTAGTAACTAAATTACCATTTGAATCTACAAAGTACCAATCATTATCTAATTTATGCCATCCAGGAATACCGGTTACTTTTAAATAAGCATCTAATTCATCCTGAGCCTTTTTCAATTCATCACTAGCCTTATTATAATTCTCTGTTGCAATATCTAATTCTTTTTTATTTTGATTATTGATAGACTCTGCTTTATTAAATTCATCAACTGCTTTTAAATATGCATCATAAGCTTCCTTCATAGAATTCAATTTATCATACAAACCATTAATGATTTCATCATCACTACTTACTACATCCAAAACTCCATTTGGATTTGCGCATAGCTTATCATATGCATCCATTACTTTTTGAATTTCAGCTATTCTAGCCTTCATTGAAGCATCTTCATTCTCTAATTGTTTAATAGATGCATCTAATTTAGAAATAGCTTCCTTAAATGATTGAATATCCTTTTGATAACTATCTATTACAGATTTTTTACTAACAATATCTTGTTTTAATGTATTAACCGAACTCTGCTTTTGGATAGCACTATCATATGCATTCTGTGCATTTGCTAAATCCTTTTCCTTTGTAGAAACATTATTTTTATCTGTTTCTAAATCCTTATTTAATTCAGAAAGTTTTGCATTTAAACGATCCAAACTATTCTTACTAGAATCATACAAGCCCTTTTTACTAGATTCATCCGATTTAGTTGTTTTTAAAACATTTGTCTTTTCATCCAAATTCTTTTTGGCAACCTCTAGATTTGACTGAGCCAACTCTACACCCTTATTTGATTCGGCCAAAACCTTTTTCTTTGAATCTAAATTTGACTTTGCATCATTCACCAATGCCGTTTTATCTACAACATTTTGATCAGCAATCATTTTCTCTTTTTGAGCAGCTGATAAAACCTTTTGAGCATTTACCAAATCATTTGTTTCTGCATTTTTTTTAGATGCCTTTAAAGAATTGATTTCATTTAATAAACCTGATGCAGCACTGTCTTTCATCAATTGATCAAGACGAGCCTGTTTTGTATCTACCTTAGATTGAGCGGCCGTAACTGCATTTTGTGCTGAAGTTGCTTGATCAGTTGCAGTTTGAACATTTGTTTGTGCACTTGATTGAGTTGCTTGTTTAGTTGCGAACAAAGCCTTTTGTTTTTCTAAATCCGCTTTCAAACCATCTAATTTAGTTTGATTCTCACTTAAAACACTATCTGCATTCATAAGCTTGTTATAGTATTCATTGAACTTGGCTTCAAACTCATCGATCGTCATTGTATTTGCAATCGTTATGTAAGAAGAGTGTTGAACAAAATCAAACACTTGTCCTGCATTGCATTCCCATCCATCTGGTGCTGTATCTTTTGAATAAATATAAGCTGTACCTGTAGTTGTATAGTCCTTATTGATAATATTAGTGTAATGGCCTACCTGAGGATATTTTTGATTTAAAGCCTGTTGAACTTCTTTATATTTAGCTGCATCATTGTACAAATCATCTTCTGTCCAACCTTTGGCAGTAATATAATCATATACTTGTTTTTCTTCTGTATACCAACCGTTAAATAACAATTCATCATTACTTTTATAAGTAGCAGCCGCTATGTTTTCTCCAACACGATAAAGTTGAGAATGCCCAAATATTTTCCCATTGGCTGTCGCATTAAGTTGTACCTGTGAAATCGCAAATAATGTTGGATTGACCGTTAAATCACTTAATCCCGGTACATTTGCATCCGTTGTTCTTAATTTATTTCCATAACGAACCATACTTAATGCACGCTTGAAATTTTCTAAACTCGTCGCATCATTTTCGGCACCAATATTTGTATATCCACCATTTAAAGTACTCTGTTTTTCTAAGATTTTTAATGCATCTGTGTATCCATAAGCTTCAAAGAATCCTTTAGAACCTTGGGCAATCTTAGTCTGTGCCTGCTCTTTATCTGTTCTTAATTGATCTACAAGTTTTTGTTGATTTGTCACTGCATCTTGTGCTTCATTGACCTTTGTTTGTTGAGCGGTTACTTCTTTTTTAGCACTCTCTAAAACCTGTTTTGCATTTTCTAAAGCTGTATCCTTATTTGTTTTATCTTGTTTTGCGGATTCAAGTTCTTTTTTTGCACTCTCCAATTCTTGTTGAGCAACACTAATATTTTTATCTAAGCCATCCAATTCTTTTTGCTTAGAATCAATTTGTGATTGTAAAAATTGAATATTTGTATTCACTTGATTTAAATTTATTTGAGCCTTATTTACTGCATTTTCTTTAGCACTCTGCTCATCAGTAGCACTCTTTAAATTATTTTGAGCCGTAACCAAATCTTTTTCAGCCTGAACTACATCTGCTTCATATTGAGCTTTTAAAGTAGGATCACTCGCACTATCATAAATAGCCTTCTTTTCATTATAATTTGAAGTTGCACTATCTAAATCCTTTTGAGCCTGTAAAGTTACACTCTGTGCTTTTTCATAAGCTGCTTTGGCATTCTCATAACTCTTTGTAGCATCAACAATACTTGCTTCAACACTAGCCTTTTGTGCACTTAAATCATCCACCGTCTTTTGTGCATCAGCCAAATCTTTTTGTGCTTTTTCTAAAGCTAACTTTTTAGCTTCCACATCCTTTGACAAAGCTTCTTCACTACTACCATTCAATAAAGCATCATACTCTTTTTGCGCCTTATCCAATTGAGTTTGTGCTTCAATTAATTTGTTAGAAACATCATCCAATTTAGATGACAATTCCTTTTTCTTATCATTGGCCAAAGTTAATTTTTTCTGATTTTCCTCTAAATTTGAAATTTGTTGTTCTAATGCTTTTAAAATTTCATTTTGAGTTTCAAGTGAAACTATATCATAATCATTCTTTTTAGCTAATTGATACGCATTTAAAACATCATACGTCGAAGTTTTATAATTTTCATACTTCGATCTTGCATCACTCTCAACCTTTTTAGCTTCTTCTGCTTTTTTAGAAGCATCCAAAAGCTGTTCTTCTAATAATTCTTTTTTTGTTTTCTTTGCATTCGTATTCTCCAAAACTAAATGATTTTCTGTAGAATCCATTGCTGCACCTTTTGCGAAAACATTCAACTGACCAGCTTGAGTTATAACCATACTGGCAGTCGCAAAACCCGTTAGTAATTTTGATTTACTCTTCATAGTACCCTCCAAAACTATATATATAGCTTAATTATAGCACTTAGATAAAATTACAAATTAACTTTTGGTACAAAATAAAAGGATTAGAAAATACCTAACCCTTATTAAAATATAACATTTAGTTGAAAATCAAAATCCGTGTGGTAACACAAATTTCAATTGAGAAGAGTACCCTAGAACTACGTATCAGGTGTGGTAATTCATTTTCATTTACATACTAAAAGCGCTCAAAAAATTTCTGCCTCATCTAACTTCTCCAACAACCATCACTACCGACATAGTAATTTCCAATCCATGTATTTGTTGCCATTGTTCCATCATTTTGCAAATAATAATTACCTACCCAAGCATTTTTAACCATAGCTCCAGAACCATTAAAATAATACCAATTTCCATTGATAACTTGCCATCCCGTAAGCATATAGCCACCATTATCAAAATAATAGACATTATTATTTATCACATCAAATTTATTCTTTGGATAACTACCATCTCCATAACGATACCACCAACGACCATTATAGATCCAACAATCTTGTTGCCAAACACCATTTGAATCCACATAATAAGTGCCTACCCATTTACTTTTAGCCATCTTACCATCTTTTTCAAGATAATAGTTTCCTGACCAAGAATTCTTTACCATTACACCAGAACCATTGAATAAATACCAATCGGATTTAATTTGTCTCCAACCTGTAACCATATAGCCATTACCATCAAAATAATACGTTTGACCATCAATATCTTCAAAATCATTCTTTGTATAGGATCCATCCGAATGTCTATACCACCACTTTCCATTATAAATCCATTTGGCTGGTGTATATAATCCATTTGAATCTACATAACGATCATCAATCCATTGATTTTTAACCATAGCTCCATCCGAACCTACATAATAGTTACCAATCCATTTATTTGATTGCATAACACCATTTGAATCAAAATAATAATACTTCGATTGAATCTGTTTCCAACCTGTCACATACGAATTATTTTCATACCAATACCAATTACCATTTTCATCTTGAACCCATTTACTCTCTTCTTTAACAGAGTTTAAAGGAGTCACTGCACTTTCACTGATATAAGCATAATACAAGTTAAAATCATAGGCTCCATTATCCTGAGTAACACTTGTACGATTTGAATTCAATGTAGCATCCGACTGTACTTTATAATACCCATCTTGTTTAGCTAATAAAACAATTGGATATGCTCCAACATTTTTAGAAGTAAATAATAAATTTGAACCCGGATTTGTATAATAAGAAACACTACCATTTGCCATACCAATAGAATAAGCATTTGCTTCATTGATACCCAAACCATTTTGTACTTCCCAACAAAGACTGGCAATTTTTTCACCCCAATATGGATCTGAAGCATATTTGACATTGATACCACTCTCTTTATCCCCTAAATGAGAACCGTAATAACGTCCAATATAATCTTTTGGATCACAATAACTTTCCGAAATAAATACCTTCGCATGGTATTGAATACAATCATCCACACTTGAATAGCCATTGGCACCATAATAAGGATTGTTGTCAGCTGCACCATGACCAAATAAATTATTTTTATCCATCGCAATCTGACTTTGACCCCAACCACTCTCAAGTACGGCATTACTATACATCATCAAAGCATTTACACCATACTTATTCTGATTTGAAATTAAAGAAGCCCCAGCATTCAACAATTTACCACTCGATACTTGACTTGAAGTATATTGATCAAATTGAGCTGCCGTAATACTTGTCTTTGTACGAGCCGGCAAATACTGAAAATAATTATAATAAGGTGCATTCGAATTTACTGCATTTGTATATACACCATTTTTATAATCTTGAATCATAGTTTTAAAGTCTGCATAAAAATAATGACCATCATAACTATAATATGTCGCATTATCACTTAATGAAGACGGCTTATTACCTACATAGGTTTTAGAATAATAATTTGAATATTGTGAAATCAAATTTGCAACATAATGATATAAAGAACCACCATTTGTCTTATAACAACTAATTGTATTGGCATTTGCATAATCGACAATTTGAACTTCACTAGCATCCACCAAACCAGTAACACCAGCTGCCTTAAATTTTACTTTCCCATTCACCATACCAAGATAAGCACCATCACTCATCATATATCCATTGATATAGCCTTGCTCACCATTTGTACAATTCGTATAAGTTGTGATTTCATTAGCCGAGGCCTTTGTCCTAAAATTAACAACCCCATACGTAACATCTTTAGTTTCTTCAGCAAGCATGACAGTTGAAACCATAGAAGAAGCTAGTTCTTCCTCTAATTCTTCAGGATCATATTGAATCAAATTTCCATTTTCATCAAACCCAACAAAACTATTATTATTTGTTTCATCTGTACCTGCACTTGTCGCATATATAGATTGTGTACAAAAACCAAAAACTACTACAAACGTAAATAAATATGTAATTAATCTTTTCATTTCAAGTCTCCAATCAATACTTAATATAACATACATGGAAACAAAAAAGATAGCCAAAAATTTACTCCTGGTATATTGTTAAAATCGAAAGATAACTTTTGAAAAGTTACTATGAAGTTGATATATATAGGAGATTTCATATCAACGCAGCGCAAACGCTTATTTTTAAGCGTTTAGATTATAACCATGAGCTATCGAAAAAGTTAGATAGTCCAGGTGCTTTTTTTGTTGATTTTAAATATAAATTTGACGTCCGTGCAAAGTTTTGATAATATAAACAAACACGTTTTTTGTTGACAATAAACAAAATGTCATTTAAAATACAAATGTAAATTGACCTAGGGTCGGAAGAAAGGTTACATCATATTGGTGTAGCCTTTTTCTTTACTCAAGTATTTAATCATAGTTGTAAATCGCTTTTTGTTTGTGCTATCACGAAGAGCTTTTGTTTTTGGGTTGTAAAAGCGTATTAATATTTCTAAACTGTTGCAATGCATTACACAATTACGAACTGCAATTAAAGTAAAGAATTTCGAAATGAAATCCGGTGTTTTATCTACACCAAAATCAATTCCAACTTTTTTACAATCCTTAAATATTTTATCTTGCTCTTTATATTCTAAGCCGCAATAAACTGTCAGAGTTTGGCCCAAAGACATTCTGTCAAAGAAACAATACACATCATGATAGTTATTGATATTAGCTTTTATTTCATCAATGTGTCTATTCATGTGATTGATACGCTCTTCGTTATAATGATTGTTATTAGGTATTCTCGTTCGAACTGCATCTAAAAAGCTTAAAATGTCGCTTTTTGATTCCAATGTATATGAAGTTAGTATCCTATAAGAAAATATTGATTTAAATATTGTTTCAAAGAAAATGATATTTTTTGAAATGATTGGATAATTTTTACGCTCATTTTTGTATAATTCATAATATTTACTAAATTCTATATTGTTTTCATATACATGATGTCCATTTTCTTTGATGACCTCTTTTTTATTCGAGAGTTTAGCAAAGTGATGCTTAAACGGAGTGATGATATTGATATAGTTATATTTAAACAATATGTCTTTAGCACTCTTTTCGTCGATGACATTAAAGCAAACTCTCTTGTTTTCTTTTAAGTATTGGATTTGCTCATCTAAAGTTTTGGCCGGTTTATATGTTGCCATTGTTTATCCCTCCTCTTTTCTACTCATGCAAGTCATCCTCACTTGAGTTATCTTTAATTAGTGTTTCAAATAAATCATAGAAATCAATATCTTTAACTGCACCATATCTTCCTAAAAAGTAGTGTTTCAAATAATCATCAGCTTTTCTCACTCCATTAGATCCAGACGTTTTAAAATCTGACAACGAATAATGAGCACTTAAATGTGTTTCATCATCTCTTTCAACAAACTTAATTTCATCTCTTCTTACTATATTTGCATTTAAGAAAATAGGATTATGCGTATTGAAAATTAATTGTGCATTTTTCTTATTGATATCATCATGAAAAATATTTATGATATTCATTAAACCCATTGGATGTATATTCGCATCAAATTCATCCATAACTAGAACGGATCCTTCTACTAAAGCCTTTAAAATTAAAGGAAATATATTAATAAATCTAACAGTTCCATAAGATTCAAAGTGTTTTGCAGGAATTGCAACTCCATTATCTTTAAAAATTGAACATAGTTGAGGTTCTCTACCATCTTCAGGAACAACATATCCTAATGCATTTGAATTAATACCAAATAATTTTGCAGCATCATTTGTAGTACGATTTATAAAAATTTTCCCACCTTCAGTATTATCTAATTTACTTTTTATTTCTGCAGCATCCGCTCTATAAATAACAATGAATTTTTCTTCAAACCATTCTAAAATAAAAGAAACTATTTTAGAACTAAACATCATTTTAAATCCATTTGTTAGAAACAATTCAGTTTCATTTAAATTATTTCTTGCTATTGCTTTAGCACTATCTTCATTTTCCCTAAACTCAGTGATTAAATATTTCTCAATACTTTTAAGATTAAAAAACTCAATCCGATCCGTTCTTTCATATATAGTTTTATCGTTAATTCGTAAACTTTCAAACTCTATTTTTCTTTGATAATTTCTATCTAGAAATAATCCTAAATCTATCTTTAATTCATATTCAACTAACAATTCACCTTCAACAAAACGAATATAAAATTTCGTTGGTTTAGGATATCTATTTAAGTTATTAGGAATTAATTCTAATTTACCTTCTGATATATTAGGTGATCTTAATTCATCAGAATTTCTAATATTTCCTTTTAGGACAATCTCTTTAAAAACATCCATAGCAGAAATAATATTCGTTTTCCCAGAAGCATTAGGACCATATATAATGGCTGAACATAGTCCTTTATATGTTTTATTACCAATCTTATGCTCTAAAATACTATATTCCAAATCTTTTTGTTTAGGAGCTGGTGTCATTGAAAAATCCATTTCATCTAAAAATGACTTAAAATTTTCTGCTTTAAATTGTAATAGCATATTCATTTACCTCATTTTGCATTATTTTTTTAAAATAAATTATTATACACTCATATTGAACTAACACACTCTAACGAGTGTGGGCTTTTTTTAATATAGCCTAGTTCTTCTCCTGTTTCTTATTCTATCATAGTTTTGTCTTTATTTTTGAAAGGATGATGTTGTTATGAATAAAGATGAAGCTTTAAACAAATTTACTTTTATGATGGAATATAGAAATCTTTCATCAAATACCATTCACATGTATCAATGGTATCTTTCCCAAATGTTTGATTTTTATCATTTGGAAGATGTATCTATTCTTAATGTTTCAATGGCGCAGAACTATGTCGTACATATGAAACAGACTTATGCACCTACTTCTTTAAATGCAATTATCAGTGCTATCCGTTACTTCTTTGATGTTGTTTTAGAAAGCCCATTATCTAGAAGACAGTTCCCCAACATTTTATATGATCCCGTAGAAATCACAGTTTTTACAGATGAACAAATTCATTTGTTGCTCGATACAAAAGATGTACGACTTCGAACTTTTCTGCTTCTCGGTTTGGATGCCGGACTTAGAGTCGGTGAAGTGGCTCGTTTAAAAGTTAGCGACATTGATTCTAAAAATATGTTGCTTTCTATTCGAAATTCAAAGCGTGGTAAATCTCGCAAAGTACCTTTATCCAATGCGTTATTAAATGCTCTTCGTAAATATTGGATTGTTTATAGACCGGATAAGAATGGCTATTTATTTCCGGCCGGTCATTCTGGTTCTAAAAATCCATACATCAATCAGAATTACATCAATATGCTTTTCAAAAACCACATTAAAAATTTTTCTTTCTATGTTCCAACCATGCGTTTCCATAATCTTAGAGACACATATGCTACACTTATGCTCAAAAACGAATGTAATATATTCACTTTAAAGAAATTATTGGGACATTCAAACTTTTCTTCTACATCACGCTATATCAAGTTCGATATTTCTGATTTAGCACAAGCGCCAGTTCTTTCTTCTTTAATGGAGATTGAGTAATGGTACATATTCAAGACATATTCAAATCCATGGATATCGAAGGTAAAATCGATTATTCAAAATTGAATCACAAACAGAAAAAAGCTCTTCGTAATATCATTGAATGTAAAACAGAAGCTATGGGTTTCAATACGGATGTTTGTGAATGCTGCGGTCATACTGAGATTCACTACAATTCATGTAAAAATCCAAACTGCCCTGAATGTGGATCTGTAGACAAGGAAATATGGATACATAAGCAGGAGCGTTTTACTTTGAATGTGAATTATTTTCACGTTGTATTTACAATCCCCAGTGAATTAAATGTACTTTGTCTAATAGATCCAAAATTCATGTATAAAGTTTTGTTTGATATTTCTGCAGAAACCATCAAAGAACTGTCAAAAGACAAAAAGTATCTAGGAGCTAAAATTGGATTTACTTCCGTACTTCATACTTGGGGACAAAATCTTTCTTTACATCCGCATATCCATATGATCGTTCCTGGTGGTGGAATTGATTCAAATGGAAAATGGAAAAATTCAAAAAAGAAATTCTTTCTTCCAGTAAAAGTAGTATCTAAATTATTTAAAGGAA
>ENA-OQNN01000193-OQNN01000193.1-human-gut-metagenome-genome-assembly--contig:-NODE-193-length-74117-cov-8.329815_pt1 | contig 74117 bp, 59 predicted proteins | sample MGYA00242624_ERZ504870 | MGnify/ENA primary metagenome ERZ504870 (study PRJEB26092, sample SAMD00036379) | human gut metagenome | host: Homo sapiens | study: EMG produced TPA metagenomics assembly of... | reverse complement strand
CAGTGTTGTATAAGATACTGGATGCAATTGCAAATATTGTGAGAAGTATTCCGTTTCTGATCTTACTGATCCTGCTGATTCCTTTTACCAGAGCAGTGGTGGGAAAGAGCTATGGATCAACAGCAACGGTAGTGCCACTGGTAGTGGCTGCCATTCCTTTTATCGCACGAATGGTGGAATCTTCTATTAAAGAGGTGGATGCAGGTGTGATCGAGGCGGCCAGAGCGATGGGCGCCAGCAATATAAGGATCATTGTGAAGGTTCTTCTGGTAGAAGCCAGAACTTCACTGATCACAGGAGCAACGATTGCAATCGGAACGATCCTTGGTTATTCAGCCATGTCCGGTGCAGTAGGAGGAGGCGGACTTGGAGATATCGCCATCCGCTATGGATATTACAGATATCAGTCAGATATTATGATCGTTACAGTTATCCTGCTGGTGGTGCTGGTACAGATTTTCCAGTCAGTGGGAATGATGATCGCAAATAAGATTGACAGAAGAAAATAGCTATAAGAAATCCATAATTAATGAAATATTTTCGAATGGATGAAAATAACATAAACCCAATCGTTTTAAGAATTGTTGATTATAAAATGGTTATGAAAAAAGTTAAAATATAAAATTCAGGAGGACAATTATTATGAAAAAATTAGTGGCAGCAGTTTTAACAGGAGTACTGGTAGCAGGAACATTAAGCACAGGCGTTTATGCAAAGGATGATGACAAGACCATTACAGTTGCAGCATCTGCAACACCTCACGCAGAGATCCTTGAGGAGGCAAAACCACTTCTTGAGAAAGAAGGATATGACCTTGAGGTTACTGTATTTGATGATTATGTAAGACCAAACGAGGTAGTTGAGAGTGGAGAGTTTGATGCAAACTACTTCCAGCATATCCCATATCTGGATCAGTTTAATGAGGAGAAGGGCACACACCTTGTAAATGCAGGCGGTATTCACTATGAGCCATTCGGAATCTATCCCGGAACAAAAGACAGCCTGGATGATCTGGAAGACGGAGATTCTATCGCAGTACCAAATGATACCACAAACGAAGCAAGAGCACTTCTTCTTCTTCAGGATAATGGAATCATCACACTGAAAGAAGGCGCAGGATTAAATGCAACTGTTAAGGATATTGCAGAGAATCCTCACAATGTGGAGATCGTAGAGCTGGAAGCAGCACAGGTAGCACGTGTTACAGGTGAGACAGCTTACGTAGTATTAAACGGAAACTATGCTCTGGAAGCAGGCTTCTCAGTTGGAAAAGATGCACTTGCATATGAGAAATCTGATTCTGAAGCAGCAAAGACATATGTAAACGTAATCGCAGTAAAAGAAGGCAATGAAGACAGCGAAAAGATTCAGGCACTTGTAGATGTATTGAAATCTGATGAGATTAAAGATTTTATCAATGAGAAATATGATGGTGCAGTAATTCCTTTTGAAGAAAGCTCAGATGCAGAAGAAACAGATACAGAAGATGCAGATGATGCAGACAGCAAAGACGCAGACAATGCAGATGACACAGCAGAAGAAAATGCAGATACAACTGACACAGCAGAAGACGCTGAATAAGTAAAGATAACAGGAGATTCCTTTTTCAGGTAAAACTGGAGAGGGAATCTTTTTTTGTGCAAAAACATATAGGATTTCCATAAGTTTTCTGATACAATCTATAGTAATTCTATAAAAAGTGACAGACAATCCGATTTATCGGGAAACTGATATAAAATTATCATAGTGACGCGAAAAAATGTGACCCATTTTTGATTGTCGGCGATCAGTTATACCAAAGCAGGAGAGATTGTATGAAAGAGAACAAGATATGGAACGATTATTTGCCAGAAGACATGCAAGAACACTGGACTGTATATGAATGTCTGAAGGAAAGCGAAGATTCATCCACTTTCCTGGTGAAAGAGACAGCTACCGGAATCCTGTGCGTGCTTAAATGGGGGCGTAACAGGCAGACGGAGTTTCTGCGCAATGAAATGGAAATCATGAAAAAAATGGCGGACAGGAAATTGTCCGGGATTCCAAAGGCATACAGGATATTTGAAGAAAATGGCGAAGTGTATCTGGTAAGGGAATATATAGAGGGAATGTCTCTGGCTCAGATGGTTCTGCAAAAAGGTGGCATATCAGAAGCGGAAATCTGCAGGATCAGCAGGAAGATATGCCAGACAGCAGAGCAGTTTCAGAATCCGGATGAGCCTATGATACACCGGGATATAAAACCGGAGAATATAGTGGTCACACCTGGTGGTGAGGTGGTATTCATTGATTTCGGTACTATGCGCAGTTATAAAAAAGATGGGTCGCGTGATACTTTTGTGGTGGGTACCAGAGGAACTGCGGCGCCAGAGCAGTATGGCTATACACAGACAGACCAGCGTACAGATGTGTATGCAATCGGACAGACAATGCTGTATATGGTTTCAGAGAGCTATGAAATGAATCAGCTTTCTGAGTGTGCAGTGAGCCGGAGAATGAAAAAGATCATAGAGAAGGCCTGCTCTTTTGAGCCTGATAAAAGATATGGGGATGCTGCGCAATTAAGGAGAGCAGTTGAAAAATGTCAGGCGAACAATAGAAAAAAGGTTTATAAAAAAGCAGGCGCAGTCTTTGGACTGATTGCAGCAGGTTATATACTGGCAATTTTTTCCCCGGATGGCACAGTGATTGAAAACAAAAGGATTGAAACGGCAGAACAGAGTGCGGCAGAAGAACAGATACAGGCAGAGATAACTTTCAGAGAAGAATTGATAGAAGAAGCCGTGCGCAAGGAACTGGGGCTTTCAAAGACAGACAAAATAACTGCCTCTATGCTGGAGAATGTAAGGAAACTCCGCATTGTCGGAAAAGAAATTCTTGATGATGAGGACACATTCTGGGGTGAAGGCCACCATGTGGATGGAAAGGACAGCAGCTTCGGATCTGTGCGCGGAAATATTACAGATCTTTCGGATCTGGCACAAATGGTAAATCTGGAGGAACTTGCGCTGTGTAACCAGAAAATCGAAGATATTTCCGGGTTAAAAGAGCTGCCTTTGAAAAAACTTTATCTGAGCAAGAATATGATCACAGATTTCTCTGTGCTTTTGAATCTGATAGATCTGGATACCCTCTGTATTATGGAGAATCCGGCAGAGAATCTGTCAGTGATTGGAGAATGCACAGGCATTTTAAGATTAAATATACAGGGGATGAATCTGACAGATATAGACTTTCTGAAAAATCTGAGCCTGGATTACCTGGATATGAGTAATGTGGAAGTAGAAAACAATATATTTGAGCCATTGGCAGAGATGAAGAAACTGGATACTCTGTGCATGTGTGATGTAAATGAGGCGGCTGCCGAAACTCTTTCGCAGATGAGTACCTTAAAGGCGCTGTTCATGTGGGGGGATAGTACCATACTGGAGAATCTGAAACCATTGAAAGGGATGACACAGCTGGAGACACTTGCATTCACAACACAGATTTCCTCGTTGGAAGGAATCGAACAGTTTCCTTCATTAAATTTCCTGTCAGTGAGTTTCAGTCTGGTGAAAGATCTGTCTCCTGTCACAGGAGCAAAGAATCTGCAGGTAATAGATATTTCCAATGCAGATATTGAAAATTTTGAATCGCTGTTTGGACATTCGGGACTGACGGAGGTACACTGTACAGAGGAACAAAAAGAAGAAATCATGAAGATAGATTCTTCCCCTGATTTTGAAATTTATACATAAAAAGGGACAAAATTGTCCCGCTCTAAAATGGGCAGATATGGTACACTTAACAGTATCATATCTGCTTTTTAATTATGGATCAGTCATCAGGTAACGAATAGTGGTAAAGATCAAAAAATATAACCTCGGGTTTGGGCAGAAGGGAGATATGAACAGGAAAGAGGTGTGAGAAGAAATGAAAGAAACAGAAGAAATCATGGGAATGATAAAAGAGGAAGGCGCCGCATATTTTGCAAGGGAACGAGGAAACAAGGTAGAGGTAGGGCTTTATCTTGAGCATATAATCGAAGAGCGTGGAATGAAAAAGAAAGACATTGTGCGAAAGCTGAATCTGGAAGAATCCTATGCACGAAAACTGTTTGGCGGTCAGCGAATCCCCACAAGGAAAATACTACTGCAGTGTGCGTTTCTCCTTTCTCTTGATCTGTCGGATACACAAAGGCTTCTGGATATCGGTCAAAAGCCGAGACTTTATCCGCGCGTACGTTACGATGCAGCAATTATTTATGGACTGGAAGAGAAGATGACACTAGAAGAGATGAACAGCTTCCTGGATGAAATAGGGGAAGAGATTTTACTGTAAAATATTTTTGAAAGATATCCCTGAAGGGATTCTGAACGCTGTCAAAAATGAAGATGGCAGTGTATAAAATTACAGAGGTACTAAAAAAATCATTCTCGCAAATTGTGCAAGCTGCGATTACATCTTGCAGGGTGCTTTTTTTAATACACTCAAATCCAGAAAAAGGAGGGTTTTACGTATGAAGAAAAAACAAGTCGCATTATTGTTGGCAGCACTTATGTGCATAACACCTATGGCAGAAAGCGCAGCTGTTATGGGCGCAGAATTTTCTTCGGGGGAAGAAACTGTAGAGATGCAGGGCACGGAGGAAGAAGCCGAAGCAGAGGATACGGCAGAAATCTGGACATCCGGGGAAGAAGTATCAGATTTTGGTACGGACGAAGCGCCGGAAGTGGACGGATTTACATCGGAAGAATCAGAGGCATTGACAGACGCAGCAGGTGCTAAACAGGTAAAAGGGTCTTTTGAAGTGGCATACATAACAGAGGAACAGTACAATAATGCCCTGCAGAATGAAGAACGTCCGGAAGTGGACATGAAAACAGTAGAAGACACTACTTTTTCAAATGCGTTAAACAGTATCGAAGGAGAAAACACAGGATACTGTTTTGTAAGCGTCCAGGATCTGGAAGATGCAGCAGACTTTGTGGCTCCTGAAGGAATGACAGTACTGGTAGAGAATGCAAGAGTCAGAAGTATTACACCGAACGGAAACATCGCATTCTGGGGTATGGTAGATCCGCCAGAGACGATTGAAATCAAAGAAGGAAAAGGAACGACAACTTTTTTCTGTCAGGATATGAGAAGCGTATTAAAAGGAACTGGTTCCGATGATAAAGTGATCTTTTGTGGGCAGAATAATGCGATAGGTGGTATTTCCGGAGTGGAAAATATATATCTGAGAAATAACAGCCATGATCTGCAGGTATTTGGTGCCAGTGAATTTTTTAATATTTACAATGAAACGGATAATATCAAAAACAATCCACAGGATGAAAATGCTTTTTTTATACACATTGTAAACAGTAAGATTGCTCCGGTATTCCATAAAACATTTGACTGGGGTACTGGCGAGTTTGAAAATGAAAATGGAGATAAGTGGAGCAGTCCTTACGGAATTGGAATTATATATAATACATCAGATGAAAAAAATGAATGGGAAGATATTCCTGTTCCGGCAGGTACACAGGCAGTGAAATATGATATGTCTGACGAAGATATTGTGGAAATGCTTTCCAGAATTTGGGTCTATTCAGAAGATGGTACGACTCAGGACATGGATGGAAGAATCTGGAATCCGGATGAAGATAATGCAGTTGATCTTCAGGAATTCCAGGATTGTGAGGGAATGTCAGCACAGGAGATTTTCGAGGCATGCGGAAGGGCAGAATTCCCTGATGGAGGATGTGTGTGGATTAATGTCGCACCGACAGCACAGGCGGAAAGATATATAAATGCATATCAGAAGAAGAACAATGCCAGTGGTTATTATCTGATGAATATGAAAGCTAACACCAAGATCAGTGGAACGCTTACTGTTCCAAGTGCTGCGAAAGCACTGAAGATAGAGGGACAGAATAATTATGACGAAAGCACAGATACAGATCATTTTGTTCCGACCTCAATTTCTTCTGTAAATGTTCCGGCAGGCAAGAAACTGTCACTGTCCAGGATTCTTGTAAAGGCGAATACTTTAACCTTTACAGGCTCTGGAGAAGTGGAACTTATGAATGCCAGATTAAATGCAAATGTAACAGCAGATAAAATTAAGATTGCGGATGCTGTAGTGAAGAGCCTGAACTGTAAAGAACTGACATCAGAAGAGGGTGTATGTCTGGTTGTATCTGAATATCTGAATTTTGAGAAAGCAGTGATTAATCCGGAGATAACCATTTATGGACAGCCGGGAGCTTATCTGAAATTTGGTGAAATTGACAGTGCAGAATACTCTCAGACAGCAATTCCACAGATTTATCTTGGAACAAACGGAAAACAGACAGCGCAGATGTATATAGGTGGAGCATTGAAACTTGGTACATATGAAACGGAAGGTGAGACATATTCAAGAAATCTGATTGTTCGACAGTTTGATACAAAAGAAGCGCAGGCAGCAGGCGTTCCTGTATCGAAAGACTGTTTTGATCCAACATATAGGTATGCCTGGGATGAGACAGAGGATAATGACTGGTTTTACTTTACAAAAATATACAAGAATGAAGAAATAAATCTTGTTACGGTCAATGCTAGTCTGGATGAAGAATATTCTACAAACAGACTTCGGGCGCAGTTTAGATTTGATGTAAATGGTGAGAAAAAATATGGAGTAGTACTTCCTCGATACAGTTATCTAGATGAATTCGAAGGTTTAACAACCGGAATTGATGGAAATAAACGCCGTTTATTTTATGTAGACTGGTGGACAAATGAAGAGAAAATAAAAGCTGTTGAGATTCCTGCATACTATGAGTTCTCGGGTCAATCTCTGAACAGCATCGCATCTGCACAAATTTCTACAATCAAGACCCAACTTTATGCAGGTAAGGCGCTTAAACCGTCAGTAACAGTAACCTTAAACGGCAAGAAACTGAAAGCCGGAACAGATTACACCGTTTCCTATGCAAATAACACAAAAGCCGGCTCCACAGCATCAGTGATCATTACAGGTAAAGGCAATTATGTTGGCACAGCAATCCAGAATTTCGAAATTGCGGCGATTCCGGCAAAAGGAAAGGTATACACATCCGGAAACCTGAAATACAAGGTAACTAAATCCGCATACAAGAATGGAACAGTAAGCGTTTATGCTCCGGCAGAGAAAACTCTTACAAGTGCATCTGTTCCTGCAACAGTAAAAATTAATGGTTATACATTTAATGTAACAGCAATTGGTGATAAAGCATTTAATGGCTGCACAAAACTGAAAAAAGTCACGATAGGATCCAAAGTAACCACAATTGGAAAACAGGCGTTTAACGGATGTAAAGCGCTGACTTCCATTACAGTTAATTCTAAAGTGCTCAAAACAGTAGGAGCATCTGCATTAAAGGGAATTTCTGCTAAGGCAGTAATCAAAGTTCCGGCAGCAAAATTAAGTGCATACCAGAAGCTTTTCAAGGGCAAAGGACAGAAATATTCTGTAAAGATTACAAAATAAGAAATAGAAACAAAGATTATATAGCTAAAACTATACAGTTAAAATTATATAGAGGCAGAATCAGTAAAAATTTCTGCTACATATAAAAAGATAGTTCCTGAAGAAGAAGCCCGGAATTAGTGTACCGACAAGATTGTTTCAAGAATCAACCTGTCGGTACATCAGAGTTGTTGTCATGAGCAATTCTGTTTCCGGGTTTCACTTACCTGTATTTTTTGGAAAATTCAGGTGATAAGATGACTTTAAAATGTATGAACAATTAGAAAAATAAAAAAAATTAAAAAAGTTTCAAAAAAGGTGTTGACATCCGACAAAATCCATTATATAATAGCAAAGCAAGTTACGGAGCGGACAACAAATAAGCCGCCTGAAACAAGCACAATATGGAATCTTAGCTCAGCTGGGAGAGCATCTGCCTTACAAGCAGAGGGTCATAGGTTCGAGCCCTATAGGTTCCATATCTTAAAGAAAATGGCGAGATAGCTCAGTTGGCTAGAGCACACGGTTCATACCCGTGGTGTCGAGGGTTCGAATCCCCCTCTCGCTACTTGACAGAGAAATCTGTCGCCAACAAATATGGAATCTTAGCTCAGCTGGGAGAGCATCTGCCTTACAAGCAGAGGGTCATAGGTTCGAGCCCTATAGGTTCCATATCTTAAAAGAAAATGGCGAGATAGCTCAGTTGGCTAGAGCACACGGTTCATACCCGTGGTGTCGAGGGTTCGAATCCCCCTCTCGCTACTACACGAAAGATGAGTCTGTAAATCGAGTGAAAGGTTTACAGGCTTTTTTATGTTGCCGGCATATTCATACAAAAATATACAAAATTTCTTTTTACTATTGCCATAATCCCCAAAATCCTTTATAATGCAAAAAGGTGAAAGCAAAAGTTCATTGTAATGACAGTAGTATGAAATGATAACAGGGTGGTTATTCAAAAAAGGATAACTGCCTTGTTTTTGATTATAGGAAAAATCGCTATTGTAAAACCTTTTGCCGAATCACATCAACATTCACGAAAGAGAGGGAAAGGAATGGAGAAACAAGAGAAAAACACAGTAACACCCTACGACCTTGATGGAAGGCCGCCACTGAAGCTGGCGATTCCTCTTGGTTTGCAGCATGTGCTGGCTATGTTCGTAGGTAACCTTACACCGCTTCTGATCATCACAGCAGCCTGTGGAATCGAAGCCGGCGGAGAACTGCAGGTAGCACTTCTGCAGAATGCCATGCTGATCGCAGGTATTGTAACTTTGGTTCAGGTATTTACCATAGGACCTGTGGGTGGTAAACTCCCCATCGTTATGGGAACCAGTTCCGGTTTTATTGGCGTATGCCAGAGTGTTGCAGGAGTCATGGGTAATGGAGTGGTTGCGTATGGTGCAATTATGGCGGCATCCTTTATCGGCGGTCTTTTTGAAACTGTACTGGGAAGCTTCCTGAAACCACTGAGAAAATTTTTTCCGTCAGTTGTAACAGGAACCGTTGTATTATCAATCGGTCTTTCACTGATCGCTGTTGGTATCAGTTCTTTTGGGGGCGGAAGTTCCGCTAAGGACTACGGTTCTCTGGAGAATCTGTTTGTAGGCTTTGTAGTTCTGGTTGTAATTGTCGTATTAAAACATGGGACAAAAGGATTTACAAGCTTTGCATCAATTCTGATCGGCATTATCGTTGGATATGTGCTGGTAAGTATTATGGCAGCAGTTCTTCCTACAACATTTACTTATGTGGATGATGCAGGTGCAACAGTAGAAGCTACCAAATCCTGGGTTCTTAACTGGGATAAAGTAGCAAGCGCATCCTGGTTTGCAGTGCCGAAGATCATGCCTGTCAAATGGGTATTTGATGCAAGGGCAATCGTTCCGATCTGCATCATGTTTATTGTAACAGCTGTAGAAACTGTCGGTGATATTTCCGGTATCACAGAGGGCGGTCTTGGAAGAGAAGCTACAGACAAAGAGCTTTCCGGCGGCGTTATGTGTGATGGCCTTGGATCTTCACTGGCAGCAGTATTTGGCGTACTTCCGAATACTTCTTTCAGCCAGAACGTAGGTCTGGTTGCAATGAACAAGGTTGTAAACCGTTTCTCAATTGCAACAGGCGGTATTTTCCTTATCGCATGTGGTCTGTTTCCGAAGCTTGCAGCACTGATCTCCATCATGCCTCAGAGTGTATTGGGCGGTGCGGCAGTTATGATGTTCTCATCTATTGTTGTCAGCGGTATCCAGCTTATCACAAAATGGCCGGTAACTCCGAGAAACGTAACAATTGTCTCCGTTGCACTTGGTCTTGGCTATGGACTTGGGGCAAACTCAGCAGTCCTTGCACATATGCCGCAGGCAATCACATTGATCTTCGGCGGTTCAGGAATCGTACCTGCAGCATTGTTTGCTATCATTCTGAATATCGTGCTTCCACCGGATGAGAAATCCGAAGTTGAGATTGCAGAAGAGATTCTTGACATGAAGAAAAAAGAGGCACAGAAGAAATAGCAGCAGAATCAACTTGTTGGCACACTGGGATTGTTCGAAAGTGAATAAGTAAAACAATAAAAAGCGCGAAACTGGGAATATCTGGTTTTGCGCTTTTATTCAGATTATAGTGAATGATTATCTGGTGCAGATGTATGTGGCGAAAACAGACTGCAGATATCTGTAATGAATTTCCTGGTAATGGTTACTGTTCACTCCGTGCCCAGTAACACGCTTCGCGATGCAGGAAATATGAACTTCCTTGTACAAAGCCCAAGGAGTATCGTTTGCTTTGCAAACTTAATTTATGCTAATCGCATAAATTCGCGCGGTATGTCTCGGGTTTTCTGTGACCTTCGTTCACAAAAAACACCTCGCGGGATATTACCAATGAACAGTAACTGATAATGATAAAAATATGTTATTGAATGAAATTCAGGGTTGACAAATATAGTTTACGGTGGTAAATTAAGTATAAATTTAACAGATTAAACCGATGAAGCGGAAGTCAAAGCAGTCATGCGCGCACAGAGAATCCGGGAAGGTGAGAGCCGGGTGGAAATGCAGTCTGCCAAATGGGCCGCTGAGGGCACAGTGAAAGGTTGAAGATTACAGAGCAGACTAAGTATCCTGTGACGTGAGGCATACGTCAGTTGCCGGGAATATGAAGGTATTTCGCAAAGAGTACGGTTCAAACCGTAAATCAAGGTGGCACCGCGGGTGAAGTATATACGCTCGTCCTTGACAGAAACGATAATTCTGTCAAGGGCGGGCTTTTTTATGTTCCTGACAGAAACTGAATTAATCACAGGAGGTGTTTCCATGTATCCAACATTAGAAACCATCAGGCGGCTTGCACAGACAAAAGAATATCGTCGTATTCCTCTGTGCAGAGAACTTTATGCAGACAGATATACACCGGTAGAGGTAATGCGCATTTTGCGAAAAGCCAGCCGCCATTGTTACCTGCTGGAAAGTGCCAGCCAGACAGAAGTGTGGGGCAGGTATTCTTTCCTGGGGTATGAACCGTCCATGGAGATTACCTGTACAGACGGAACATTGAAGATCCGGACAACCGATGCTGAGGGAAAAACAGAGGAAACCGTAAGGCAGGTCACACATCCCGGTGATACTCTCAGAGAAATCATCCGGAAATATAAAACTCCGGTAATGGAAAAGATGCCTCCTTTTACAGGCGGTCTGGTAGGATATTTCTCCTACGATTATATCAAATACAGTGAACCCAAGCTGAAACTGGAGGACAGGGAACAGCAGGATTTCAGGGACATGGATTTAATGCTTTTTGATCAGGTGATCGTATTTGACCATTTCAGACAGAAAGTACTTCTGATCACAGGTGTGATGACAGAGGATCTGGAAGCCTCCTACGAGAAAGCAGTAAAGAAATTGAAGGAAATGGCGCAGCTGATCCGAAACGGGGAGCATATGGAATTTGAACCGCTGAGACTTCAGTCAGAAATACAGCCGAAATTTCCGAAAGAAAAATATGCAGAGATGGTGGAGAAAGCCAAACATTACATCAGAGAAGGTGATATTTTCCAGGTAGTACTTTCCAATCCCATGCGTGCGAAAGCAACAGGAAGCCTGTTTGATACTTACCGGGTTCTTCGGGCATCTAATCCTTCTCCTTATATGTTTTATTTCTCCAGTGATGACATTGAACTGGCAGGTGCTTCTCCGGAAACCCTTGCGAAGCTGGAAAATGGTACCTTAAGTACCTTCCCTCTGGCAGGAACCAGACCAAGAGGAAAGACAAGAGAAGAGGATAAAGAACTTGAAGAGGGACTTCTGAAAGATGAGAAAGAGCTGGCAGAACACAATATGCTGGTAGACCTGGGAAGAAACGATATTGGAAAGATCAGCAAGATCGGAACTGTAAAAGTAGAAAAGTATCTCTGCGTAGAACGTTTTTCCCATGTAATGCATCTGGGCTCCACAGTAACAGGAATCATCCGGGATGATAAAGACGCTGTGGATGCAGTAGACGCAATCCTTCCGGCAGGAACCCTTTCCGGAGCACCCAAATTCAGAGCCTGCCAGATCATCGAGGAACTGGAACAGAGCAAACGAGGCATTTACGGAGGCGCCATCGGATATCTGGATTTTGCAGGAAATCTGGATACCTGTATTGCCATCCGCCTGGTTTATAAGAAAAACGGAGAAATCTGTATCCGTTCAGGTGCCGGAATCGTGGCAGACAGTGTACCGGAAAAGGAATTTCAGGAATGCTGCAACAAGGCAAGAGCTGTGGTACAGGCAATTGAACAGGCACAGGAGGGATTAGAATGATATTACTGATCGATAATTATGACAGTTTTTCCTATAACTTATATCAGCTCATCGGCGCAGTGGAACCGGACATCAAAGTAGTGAGAAACGATGAGTGTACACTGGAAGAAATCGCAGAGATGAAACCGGAAGCCATCATTTTATCCCCTGGTCCGGGAAGGCCGGAGGATGCAGGTATCTGTATTCCGGTGATTAAAGAATTTGCAGGAAAAATCCCCATCCTGGGTGTGTGCCTGGGACATCAGTCCATCTGCGAAGCCTTTGGAGGAACAGTTTCCTATGCAAAAGAGCTGATGCATGGAAAGAAAAAGCTGATGTATAAAGCAGGAGAAAGTCAGCTTTTCAAGGGTCTGCCGGATACCTTTGCAGCAGCCAGATATCATTCCCTGGCAGCGTTAAAGGATACCCTGCCTGCAGAACTTAAGGTGACAGCAGAGTCAGAGGACGGAGAGGTCATGGCAGTGGAACATACGAAATATCCTGTGTTCGGAGTACAATTTCATCCTGAATCTGTAATGACACCGGACGGCAGAGTGATGATAGAGAACTTTATGGAGGTAGTGAGAAATGATTAAGGAAGCCATTATTAAATTATCAAAGAAACAGGATTTAGCTTATGCGGAAGCAGAAGCTGTAATGGACGAGATTATGAGCGGTCAGGCAACACCTGTACAGATGTCTGCTTATCTTACTGCATTAGCTTTAAAAGGAGAGACAATTGATGAGATCACAGCTTCCGCAGCAGGAATGAGAGCTCACTGTATCAAACTTCTCCACAACCTGGATGTGCTTGAAATCGTGGGTACCGGCGGAGACGGTTCTAATTCCTTCAATATTTCCACTACTTCTTCTCTGGTGATCGCAGCAGGCGGTGTTCCGGTTGCAAAACATGGAAACAGGGCAGCATCCTCCAAATCCGGTGCAGCAGATGTTCTGGAAGCACTGGGAGTGAAGATTACACTGACGCCGGAACGCAGTGCAGAGATCCTGAAAAAGATCAACATCTGCTTCCTGTTTGCGCAGAATTATCACATTGCAATGAAATATGTGGCACCGATCCGTAAAGAGCTAGGAATCCGTACTGTATTTAACATTCTTGGACCGTTAAGTAATCCGGCAGGTGCAAACATGGAACTGATGGGAGTTTACGATCAGTCACTGGTGGAGCCACTGGCACAGGTTATGGCAAATCTGGGCGTTAACAGAGGAATGGTTGTCTATGGACAGGACAGTCTGGATGAGATTTCCATGTGCGCACCTACTTCTGTATGTGAGATCAGGGATGGCAAATTTACTTCCTATGAGATCACACCGGAACAGTTTGGATATGAGAGATGTGAGAAGGGTGCCCTGACAGGTGGTACACCTGCAGAAAACGCAGAGATCACAAAAGCAATCCTGAAAGGTGAGGAAAAAGGTCCGAAGCGTCAGGCGGTATGTTTAAATGCAGGTGCAGCACTCTATATCGCAGGAAAAGCCGCTTCCATAGAAGAAGGAGTGAAGCTGGCAGAATCCCTCATCGACAGCGGTGCAGCACTGAAAAAACTGGAAGAATTTGTAGAAGAGACAAATAAATAAAAAGCCCCCCCAAATTACTAATGTAAAGGAAATCTGTAACTGTCCGGTAATCTGCTGACTGTGGATATACAGAACAGTTACAGAAAAATCATAGAGATTATGAAGAATATATTAGAAGAAATAGCAGCCAGAACAAGAGAAAGAATTGCAAAAGAAAAGACCTGTATTTCTGTTTCAGAGCTGGAGAACCGGATTCAGGAAGTAAATAAAAATGCAAGGCAGAAAATCACATTTCTCCAGGCATTACAAAAAGATGGTATGTCCTATATCTGCGAGGTAAAGAAAGCCTCCCCCTCAAAGGGACTGATCGCACCGGATTTTCCATATCTGGCAATTGCAAAGGAATATGAACAGGCAGGTGCAAGTGCAATCTCCTGTCTCACAGAACCTTTTTATTTCCAGGGAGCAGACCAGTATCTGAGAGAAATCGCAGCCGCTGTACAGATACCTGTACTCCGCAAGGATTTTACAGTAGATGAATATATGATCTATCAGGCGAAATCCCTTGGTGCTTCCGCGGTATTGCTTATCTGCGCCATCCTGGATGACGGAGAATTAAGAGCATACAGACAGCTTGCAAAAGAGCTGGGACTGGATGCACTGGTAGAAGCACACGATGAGTACGAAGTGGACAGGGCCTTAAATCTCGGGGCAGAGATCGTGGGAGTCAATAACCGGGATCTGAGAACCTTTCAGGTAGATATGAACAACAGCATTCGCCTGAGAAAAATGGCACCGGACAATGTGGTTTTTGTTTCCGAGAGCGGAATCCGCACCCCGGAGGATATCCGGCTTCTTTATGAGAATAAAGTGGATGCGGTACTGATCGGGGAAACACTGATGCGAAGCCCGGACAAGAAAGCAGCGCTGGAAAGCCTGAATGGCAGCCCGTTACGCTGAAAGATCGAATATTATCTGAGAGGATAGAATATGACCAGAGAACAACAGCAAAGAACCAAAATCAAAATCTGTGGTCTGAAACGCCCGGAAGACATTACCTATGTAAATGAAGCAAAACCTGATTACTGTGGATTTATCATAGAATTTCCGAAGAGCAGCAGAAATGTTACAGGTGCATTGGTGAGAGAACTTACTGCAAAACTTAATCCGGACATTATCCCTGTAGGTGTTTTTGTAAATGTAGCACCTGAGCGTGTGGAGGAACTGCTTCTTGACGGAACTATCCATATTGCACAGCTTCATGGACAGGAAGATGAGGCATATATACGGAGAATCCAAAAGAATACAGGTCATCAGGTTATAAAGGCCTTTTCCGTAAAAACGGCTCAGGATATTGAAAATGCCCTGAAAAGTCCGGCAGATTATATACTGCTTGATCAGGGTGGCGGTGGAACAGGACAGACCTTTGACTGGTCACTGATCCCGGAGATAGACAGACCGTTTTTCCTGGCAGGAGGACTGGGGGTGGAAAATCTGGAAACAGCCGTCCGGACTATTCATCCCTATGCAGTAGATCTGAGCAGCAGTGTGGAGACGGATGGAATGAAAGACAGAGATAAGATTTTGAAGGCAGTTCAACTGGTGCATATAAAATAAGATAACCGAATCAAGTAAGTCACCTGCTTCAATTGCGAAAAGCAATAAGCAGTGGGTGGGGACTTGCTTGTATCAGGAGGAGTGCAAGCTCCTTCTGATAAACTGCGGAGCAGTTATTCGGTGTAGAGCCGCGTAGCGAAGCGGATTGCGAATATCCGCTTGACAATAGGAATGAGGAGAAAAAATGGAAGCGTTACAAGAAAAGAAGTAGAGGATTTGATTGGCGTAGGAACAACGAAAGCATCAAATAGAATAGATTTCTGCACAATTATACTTATTTCTGTATCTCCCAAATGCGGAGATACAGGAGTAATTTACAGGATCGCTTCCTTATCCATCTGGCAGCGTTTATCCAGGTGGCGGTTGATCAGAAGCAAGAATACAACTGTTGAGAGGACAGAAGAGATTCCGTCAGCAACAGGTTCTGCGAAAAAAGTCGCTTTTGCACCAAAGAAAGAGGGCAGGACAGCTGCACTGATCACAAAAAGAGATTTTCTGGTAACGGAGAGCGCAAGTCCTGTCTTTGGACATTCCAGGGCAGTCAGCCCGTCTACAAAGACATACTGGAAGCTTAGCGGAATGATCATCAGTGTATAGGTACGGATGGTCCAGACAGAGAATCTGATATACTGTGGATCAGTGGTAAACAGAAGAACAAAGTACCGGGGAATGAACCGGGAGAGAAGGAACATGATGGTGGTAAAGATAAGCATTACTCCCAGAATGTTCCTTTCTGCGTCTTTGACCCTGTTTACGCATCTGGCACCGTAATTGTAGCTCAAGATTGCCTGTGTACCTCCGCTGATCCCGATCATAGGTGAGGTGATCAGAAGCAGATAGCTTTGAGCAATGGTGGCACAGGTGATCAGCATATCGCCCTGGGAAGCACCGCCATATTTCTGGAGCACTGTATTCATAAAGATCAGTATCAGGCTGTCTGTGGCCAGGATCAGAAAAGGAGAAAATCCCAGGGAAAGGATTTTTTTTATGACTTTTAAGTTGTATTGTCCGAAGGTAATCTTTACAGGAACCTTTTTTCCTAACAGGAAGGTCATTGCAAAGATGCAGGAGAGTATCTGCGAAATAACCGTTGCAATGGCAGCGCCGGAAATTCCCATATGAAAACCAAAAATAAAAATCGGGTCTAACAGGATGTTACATCCTGCGCCGATCAGTACGGTAAACATTCCTACAAGGGGAAAGCCCTGACAGTTGATAAAGTAATTAAGCCCTGTAGCCATCAGTGCGAAAAAGGTACTTGTTGTATAAATGGTCAGATAGGTATTGGCAAAGGGAAAAGTAGCCCCACTTGCGCCAAACCACATAAGCAGTTTATCTTTTAGAAGAAGAAAACTGATAGTCAGCAGAACAGAAAAAATACTGAGCACCAGAAAAGAATTCGCCAGTACCTGTTCTGCTTTTTTATGATTTTTTTCTCCCATTCGGATTCCCATGGTAATGGAACCTCCGATTCCTACCAGAGTGCCAAAAGAAGTGAGAAATGTAACGATAGGACCGCATACCCCTGCACCTGCAAGAGCCAGTGCACCATTTTGGGAAATATGTCCGATATACATCCTGTCAATAATGCTGTAAAGTACATTGACAAATTGCGCGGTCATAGAAGGGATGGCAAGCTGGAGCACCAGAGTGCGTACGGGTGCCTTGCCAAGATTTGCTGTTGTGTTCATTTTAATTTTCCTCATCCATTCGACAGGGACTGCCGCATCTGTATGTGCAGCAGCCCCTGTTATTAATCATTGTCAATTCTAACAGATATGGACAGAAAAAGCTATAATATTTGAGATAAAAAAGACATAAAAACCTGCTAACAAAAGTTATGCGGTCTTCTGTACAGCCAGAGCTTTGATTTCTTCTAAGGTCAGGTCTGTAAAAGCGGCAATATCTTCGTAAGTGAGTTTACCGGAAGCCAGCATACGCTTAGCAATTTCAATGCGTTCAGCTTTTCGCATATTTTCCATTTCTCTGCACATAGTCAAAACTCCTTCCTCATCTTCTTTAAAATAACGTACCCTGTCAGCAAGTATTTTATAATACATATCTTTCGGATCAGTACAGGAAAAATCGTGCATTAGTTTTCCGAGTTCGGTTTCATTTTTAATTTGGGAATTTACATAAATAATATGAGCTTCATCACCAAATGGTTCGCCGGTTTCCTGGATGATGCGGTCAACATGATAAATTGGAAGCCCGGCTTTTAATACATTATTTTCGGTAATAAAAATCACATAGGTTTCAGTGTGGGCATCATATTTATCGCCAGCTTCAGTGATATTGGCATCTATAAGACTGCTATTATATCTTGCACGTTTTGCACCGGCACCACGATCACTTCTTTGGATTTCTATATTATAAGTGCGGTTATTGGTATCGACAGCTAATATATCCAGGCGAACAGAACGTCCCTGTAAATTTTTTATATCATATTGTCCCTGCACAGACTGTACTTTAAGGTCATGCCTTTGCAAAATGATTTGAAGTAGAAATTCAGCACATGTCTTATCTTCAAAAACTTTACTCATAAAATCATCGTCTAAAAGGCGGAAACCTCTAAGGCGTTGTAGATCTTCTTTATGTTTTGTTCAAAATCTAGTGCTTCTTCTGTATTATTCATTGTGAAAACACCACCTGCTTTCCTTTAAAATGGGATATAGTGAACATGAATTTCTATATCATTATTTTAACATGACAAATAGTAATCCTCAATACCTCAATTTAAAAAAGCCAAATACCGATGAAGAATCAAGGGGAAATATAGAGAGGGATTACCTTAATATTCATCCAACAGTTAAAGAGATGTTGAATGAAATTAATGATTTACAAATAGAAATTCATCCGATTTTTGGTTTTAAAAAATGTGTAGAAGCAATAGAAGCAGAGTATCCAGTTAAAATTGTAATACATAAAGAGATCCCAGGAGACTTTTATTCAGATGACGAAACAATACAATTAGTATATGAGTTATATGACCAAAGAGTTGATAAAGGTATTTGTTGTGTTTTTCGTTATAATAATTTGCTAGCAAAGAATGTATTGCCAAGCTATGTTTGCGATTATAAAAAACGAGTCGGGTTATTTCAAAGATCTGTGGATTTAGTATAGGTTTTTATTCTGAGGGAGTATTTTTGATTTTGCTTGCTTTGTGTGATGAATTAGAAAAAGTGAGGTAATAACAAAGAAAAGGATTTGCAAAAATCAAGTTGATATATTTATATTAGAATAGTAATATTATGTTAACAACAGACAACAAGAGTGTCTGTTAAGCATTAAAGTAAGATGTTGTGCCAGAAAGCAGTATCTTAGTAGCTTAATATGGGTTTTACATTTACCGCAAGCTGGCTAGAGAGAAATTCTTGAAAGAAAATGTTAAAAGGCTCTGTTTGAACACAGGGCCTTTTTAAGTGAAAAAATTTTATTTTATTTGGATTTGCAGGAGATGACAAGCAACGAATCTGAAAAAATATACACAACTATTAGTGAATGTGTCGAATGAAAACCTTAGATAAGAATAGTAAAACCTTGCAGGTAGGCAAAGGGTAAGATATAATCAATATATATTAGACAAAGAAGGTGACGCAGTGAAGGTCGATTTTATAGAATTAACGAATTTTAGAGGTATTCAAAAACAAAGAATCAGGTTTAAAAATAAGAATTTTGTTGCGTTGATTGGTGATAATGCTAGCGGAAAGACAACAATCCTGGAGGGAATCACAAAAGGATTTGTACCGGTATTGAGAACAATTAATGTAGAAGCAATGAAAGAATGTGATCTGGCAAATAAGGATATAAGAAATGGAGCCAATGGCACAACAGTTACATTGGGGATAACATTGGATGGTGAAAAATATGTCTGGACAAATAGACGTAGACTTTCATCACAGCAGCCGTTTGAAAATAATGGAGATGTAAAAGTTGAAGATGTCAAGTCTTTAAAAGAATTAAAGGCAAAATATTCTCAATGTGTTGAAGAGAGAAAGTTGCCGTTAATTCTTTACTATGGAACAGATAGGATTATACGAGAAGTGCCACAGAGAGGTCATATAAAAAACTTTCAGGTAACAGATGCACTCAGAAATTGTTTTGATAACGTTAATTATTTTAGAGATTTTTATGATTGGTTTAAGACAGAAGAAGATATTGAACTTCGGGGACTCCGAGAGAATCCAGAATATAAAAATCCTAAATTAAATTGTGTCAGAACAGCTCTGGAAAGAATGATAAAGGGCTATTCCAATTTAAGAATCGAGTTGGCACCGGCCAGAATGGTGATGACGAATGCAGATGGGGTAGATCTTCAGATTGATCAGTTAAGCGGAGGGTATAAAGCAGTCTTATCAGTTATTGCAGATATTGCAAAAAGATTGTCCATGGCGAATCCGGATTCTCAAAATCCATTAGAGGAAGATGCTGTTATTTTGATAGATGAACTAGATTTGCATTTACACCCAAAGTGGCAGAAAGAAATAGTTGATGATTTAAAGAGGACATTTCCTAATTGCCAGTTTATTGTATCAACGCATTCACCATTTGTTATTCAGTCATTAAATGCAGAAGAGTTATTTGATATTAAAACGATGCAGTATGCAAAAGAAGAAGGCAGCTATAAAGGTTGGAGTATAGAAGCTATTCAGGAACACAAGATGGGTGTAGAACCTAAAACCGCTATTTTTAATCAGTATCTGGAAGAATTTTCATCTGCTATGGATGATGAGAACTATGAAAAAGCCAAAACACTTTATAAAGAATTAAAAGAAATGGTGAGTCCAGGCAGCCATGAAAGCAAGATTTTAAAATTGGATATGGAGATGATTGAAGCAGATGATAAAGCTTGAACGAGGGAAAATACCAGATGAACTCACAGATGAAGTCTGTGAAGAATTAAAAAGGCTGTATGCAGAAATAGCTAATTACTTAGTGATAAATAAAAATTTGTATATGTTTTTGGTATACGACTGCCAATAAAAGATTAATGAACAGAATGTAATTGGATTATGTCATTATGTAAATGAGAGAGAAAAGAGGAAGGAGAAATCCATACCCAGTAAAGGACAAAGGATGAATATTTTAATAGTAGGAAATGGATTTGATTTGGCACATGGTTTGCCCACGAAATATGCGGATTTTCTGAAGTTTATAGATTTTTTTTACAAGCATAAGGCACAAGAAAGTTCAGGATTAGAATTGATTGCGGGAGAGGATATCAATTGCTATAAGTATTTTACAGACTTATTTAACAGTAAACAAGATTCTGAATTTGATCAGTATTTATATGATCAATCAAGAAAAACAATTCATGAGTTAAGTGATTTGTGCAAGGATAATGCATGGATTAAATATTTTTCAGAGGTGTATAAAAGCAGAGAGCAAAAAGGAAAAGACGGGTGGATTGACTTTGAAAGTGAAATTTCCCTGATTATACAGACATTCAACAGTGTAAGCAGGGATATACAAGAGACCATACAAAAGGGAGGCGTAGGAACGGTGCTTTCACAAAGGCAATTAAACGTTCTTGCACTATTTTTGGAAAAGATGGATAGTTCATCAGGAATGGCGACCCATGTCTGGAAAAAAGAAGAAATTGACTTTTGGAAACAGAAACTTCTGGAAGATCTGAATAAACTTACACGTGCACTTGAAATTTATCTCTCAGATTATATTAGCAATTTTATGCTGGGAAATGGACTGCCAGATATAAAAAACTTGCCATATTTGGACAAAATTTTATCGTTCAACTATACATGTGCATATCAGAGGATATACGGAGAACATCCGTTTTTGGAGTTTGATTATGTGCATGGAAAAGCTGATTTAAGGAATGATATCCAATCTACAAATATGGTGCTTGGAATTGATGAATATCTGGAAGGAGATGCGAGAGATAAAGACCTCGAATTTATAGAATTTAAGAAATTTTTTCAAAGAATACATAAGGAAACAGGGGGCTTATATGAAGGCTGGCTTGAGGAAATTCAGTCTGAGAAAAAAATATATGAAATATCAGCAATCGTTAAAGAGAATGGAATAGTTAAAAAGCATCACAGAGTAGTTAAGTACCATAAAGTTTTTATATTTGGACATTCATTAGATATTACGGATAAGGATATATTAAAAAAATTTATTTTAAACGAAAATGTTAAGATAATAATTTTTTACACTGATAAAGAGGATTATAAAAAGAAGATTATCAATCTGATAAAAATTATAGGGCAGGATGAATTGGTAAAGAGAACGGGTGGGAAAAATAAAACAATAGTGTTTCAAAAGATAAATACGTGCACATTGGAATCTGATTCCATGAGGGAAAAATAAAAAAGAATAAAGCATGGGAAGATTTGTGAATCCAGACAATAGTGCATTTCAGTTTGCTCTGAATTCCAGAATATATGTGGATAAGACAGATATTATTAGTATGCACGATGGAGAAAGAGATGAAGAAATGTCTTGTCAATGATTGACAATCGGTAGTATATCTGCTATATATGAGACATATATCTGAGAAAAATCGTTAACCGTTCGGTTATTTAATTTCCCTGTGTGACAATATGATAGAAATGATATACAGAAAAACATGACATATTAAAAGTAAAGGGTGATAAGATGCTTACAATTGTAAATGGAGTTACATCTAAACAGGTGCTTGCAAATGAAATTATAAATCTTTTGGAAACAATGGGATTAGACGGATATTTTTATTTGGGCTACCCTGTTTTAGGGGGAATTGATGGAAAAATTAAAGTTGATGCATTGTTAGTGAGCGAACAGACGGGTATTGTGCTTTTTGATCTGGAAACATTAGCAGAAGAAAATATGGAAGATAAAATTCAGTTATTGGATGAACTATATAATAATATGGAAGCCAAGCTGAAAAGATATGGATATCTGTCAAAAAGACGAGTTTTACAAGTGCCGATTAATGTACTGTCTTATGCACCCCTTTATAAAACGAAGAGTGATGAAATTTGTACATCAATAGAAGAAGTAAAGGAATATTTAGAAAGTCTGGAATGGAAACAGGGCGAAGAATATTATAAGAAATTATTGGAAGCGATTCAGATGATTTCACAACTGAAAAAAAGAGGTGGCAGAAAAAATCTTCAGAAGGCTTCGTCAAGGGGATCAAAATTAAAAGCAATTGAAGACCAGATTTCCTGCCTGGACAAGTATCAAAGTAAGGCAGTCATTGAAACGGTAGAAGGTGTTCAACGAATCCGGGGTCTGGCAGGATCGGGAAAAACAATTGTTCTGGCATTAAAGGTAGCATATCTGTATACTATGTATGAAAATAAGATGATAGCAGTTACATTTAACAGCCGGGCATTAAAGGGTCAATTTATTCAACTGATCACAAACTTTATTGTTGAAAATACAAATGAGGAACCTGATTGGAGCAGAATTAAAATAATTCATGCATGGGGAAGTAAAAATTCAGAAGGTCTGTATTTCAATTTTTGTAAGGCAAATAATCTAGTTTGTTATGATTATATGGATGCGTGCCAGAAATATGGAAGAAATTCATCTGCTTTTGACAGAGTATGTGAAGAAGCCGTAGAATCAGTAACGAATCCCCAGCCATTGTATGATGTGATTTTAGTAGACGAAGCACAGGATTTTTCAAAATATTTTCTTCAGATGTGTTATATGTCACTCCCACATGAAAGCCGTATGCTTGTATATGCATATGATGAACTCCAAAGCCTGGATAACAAAAACGTTGAATCTCCGGAAGACATTTTTGGATACAGTAATGGACGGCCGAATGTAGTGCTTGATAACAGTAATGGTAAGGCGGAGGATATTGTCTTATCAAAATGTTATCGTAATTCAAGACCAGTTCTTATTACAGCACACAGCCTGGGATTTGGAATTTACAGAAAAAAAGAGGCACGGGAGGAAACATCGTTAGTTCAATTATTTGAAGATAAACAGTTATGGGAAGATATTGGATATACAGTGAAAGAAGGTGTGATCAGAGATGGAGAATTTGTAACGCTATATAGAACAGAAGAAACAAGTCCTGCATTTTTAGAGGATCATTCGTCAATTGACGATCTTATACAATTTAGAAGATTTGAAAATAATGTACAGGAAGCGGATTGGATAGTTGAAGATATCGAAAAAAATCTGCATGATGAAGAATTAAGATATCAGGACATTATGATCATTCACCCTGATCCCAAAATTACGAAGAGTTACGTGTCACATATCCGTGTTAAATTAATGGAAAAGGGAATTAAATCGCATATTGTTGGGGTACAGACAACACCAGATGATTTTTTTCAGGAGGATTCTATTGCAATCTCTCAGATTTACAGAGCAAAAGGAAATGAAGCAGCAATTGTTTATCTGATAAATGCGGATCTTTGCGCAAGAGGCATCAACTTATCAAGAAAACGAAATATTATATTTACTGCTATGACAAGATCGAAGGCATGGGTACGGGTTAGCGGAATCGGAGATGATATGGATCTGTTAATACAGGAGTTTAACAGCGTTAAGGAAAGGAATTTTCAATTAGAGTTCACGTACCCGGACAAATCACAACGAAAGAATATGAGAATTATTCATAGAGACATGACTCAAAATGAATTAAGAGATATCAGAAAAAGCAATTCTAATCTGGCGGATATTACCAGTAAACTTGCAAATGGAGAAATTCGAAAAGAAGATTTAGATGAAGATACTGTGAATCGCTTAAAGGATGTGCTGTATAATTGAAAGAACAAGAAAAAGTATTTCGAGAGTTAAAGAAAGTTACAAGGGAATTGATCAGATGTGGACTGGCAGAAGAATATAACTATCCTGTAATTCAACAAATGGATATTGTATGGGAAAATATCAAAATATTTCGTTATATTTAAGGAATATGGATTACAGTACAATTTATGATGAAATAGAAAAAAATCATAATTATAATGTTAAATTGCCAGATGGCGGTATCATACAGTTGATGTATCGCTTTAATAGAACGGGAAAAGAATTGATTTCGCACAGATTGGGGTATTATCCATCACCGTCGTATGAACTTTATCAGAATGATCCGGAATTATACGATGTTGACTATATTTACGGAGATATTTTAAATAAATCTGTATTGCCTGTGATTATTCGAGCTGATTACAATCGAGATCCGGAGGAGAGCGAACTGCATCATCCATATTCACATATTACTTTAGGGGGATATAAAAATTGTAGAATTCCTGTAGATCGTCCAATATCACCGATGAAATTTGTGAAATTTATTATGGAACATTTTTATTATGTTCCGAGTTCACAGTTGGAATTCAATTTTGAAATTGAGGGTATAGTAGCTTTCGAAGAACATATTGCAGAAAAAGACATAAATAAGAGCAGAATAATAGTATGAAAATGGAGAATGAAATATGGAAATTGTTAGAGAATCTATATTCATACAAACAGCTATAAAATTATAGTGTAAATTATAGTAGAAAAGTAATTGACATATTCATGGTGGCAAGTTAATATAATATTAACAACAGGCAACATGAGTGTCTGTCAAGCGTTGAAGTAAGGTGTTGTGCCAGGAGGCAGTGCCTTACCAGCTTTATAAGGGTTTAGCATTTACCACAATCTGGCTAGGGAGCAAAAGCTCTCAAAAGAAAATGCTGGGAGGCTCTGCCAAGTGCAGGGCCTTTCTTAATTTTATTATGAAAATAAAGGGAGTTGCGGAAAATATAGATGAGAACAGTTGTTGATTGTGTATCATCATTTATTCCTCTCTTATCAACAATCAACAGAGTATGAAATTGTTCTGGGAAGAAAAAATGTTGCGGTTAAACTTATAATAACGTTTGATAAGAAGGACTGTTTTCATTTGATGGGATTACAGGATTACATATATTATACGACAGATTGAAAAAAGATGTAAAATAGCAAGATTGCCTGATGGAAAATATTTATTCCATCAGGCAATCCTATGTAAACATTTCTTTAGTTTTGATTATTCTGCAGATTCTTTAGAAACAGAATTTTTCTTTTTTCTGGATTTACCAGAAATCATTTTATGACCGGAGTAGATAGCCATAATCATGCAGAGAAGAGAGCTGCAAGCAAAATATTTGTGAGCAGTTTTCATGTTTTTATAGCCGGTATAAAAGGTTCCAATCATGGCTGCCAATGCACCAAGTGACCAATATTTATGTGCTTTCATTTGAATATACCTCCTGCGTTTTTTTATATAATACCTCTTTTTAGAAAGCATGAAAACAGGAAATTTATAAATTCTGTTCTTTCTCAATCTGCTGTTCCTGTTCGTAGCTCTTCCCAAGGATCATATCAATATTGGCAGACACGGTACGAAACTCCCGTTCATAATTCCGGCGGTTAGAAAAATCTTCCCGTTGCATATTTCGCAATTCAATAAGTCGGTCTTTTTCAGCATAGAGGGATTTCGTGGAAGGCAGCTTATTTCCGACAGATTTTTCTTTCAGTGTTCGGAGAGCTGTATCATAAAGAGAAACTTTTTATTTTTATGGTAATAGCTGTTTAGTTTCTGACATTCAGATTACAAACCTGTCTGCGGCAGAGTTATTGATGCCGTATGAAGTCTTTCGGAAAAATTTCTTTGCACATATGAACGAATTGGAAATAACTCCCGGGAAGGTACGGTTGGATGAGGCTATCCGTCTGATTGTTTGTCAGATGAGTGATTTTTTGGTTCCTTATGTGATTAGCATAAATTAAGTCTGCGAAGCAAACGATACTCCTTGGGCTTTGCACAAGGAGATTCATATTTATTGTATTTCGTAGTGTATTACTGGACGCGGAGTGAACAGTAACCAGTAAATAAACAATTTATTGACAAATAACTGACCAGATGTAATAATACCACTCAGAGATAGTATTTGGACTCAAAACTATACTCTGGCTGAAATCACTGGAATCTTATATAAAAGCAGCCAGCCGGAATCCGGAAACGGGAACGGAGGGATGTATGTAATTTTAAAAGATACGAGCCGGTATTTATGATACAAAAAATCAGATTTCCAATAATCTATGGAATAGTAAAACATATTTTATGTATCAGAAACAGGACTCAATATACAGGGAATCAATCAGAAGCGTTTCAGGGTCAAAGTGTATCCTGATGCGCTTTTTTTGCAGATCATAAAGGTATATTTCCTTTTTATGGTGCTGCTTGACTCTGATTTTTCCCGCAGGAAAGGACTATATAAGATGACAATAGAAATGTTAAAAGGAAAAATCCACAGAGCAACTGTTATCCAGGCTGAACTGGATTATGTGGGAAGCATTACTGTGGATGAAGAACTGCTGGAAGCTGCCGGAATACTGGAATATGAGAAAGTTCAGATTGTAGATGTGAACAATGGCAGTCGATTCGAGACATACACAATCTGCGGAAAACGCGGAAGCGGTATGATCTGTCTGAACGGAGCAGCAGCAAGATGTGTAAGCACAGGTGACAAGATTATCATCATGGCTTACGCAGGATATGAGCCTGAAGAGGCACGCACTCATAAGCCTGCAGTTGTATTTGTAGATGAAGAGAATAAGATCAGCAGAGTGACCAATTATGAGAAACATGGTCTGCTGAAAGACATGGCCTGAAAACGTTGATATCAGATTAGAGGCTATCATAAGATGAAAGTGAATTCAGAAAAGAGGCTATCTCAAAATCTATGATACCGGTCCATTGACCGAGAAAGAGGAGATAACAATGCAGGTAACAAAAACAGTAGAAGAAACAAGAAAACAGATCAAAGCATGGAAAAAAGAAGGTAAAACTATAGGTCTTGTTCCAACAATGGGATTTCTTCATGAGGGACATGCAAGTCTGATCAAAAAATGCAGAGAACAGAACGACATTGTAGTTGTGTCTGACTTTGTCAATCCAACACAGTTTGGTCCGACAGAGGATCTTGAGGCATATCCAAGAGATTTCGAACGCGACAGCAAACTCTGTGAAAGTCTTGGCACAGACCTGATCTTCTGCCCTGAACCTTCTGAAATGTATCATGATCCCCATGCATTTGTAAGTATCGATACATTATCTGAGACACTTTGTGGAAAAACACGTCCTATCCATTTCAAGGGTGTGTGCACAGTTGTAACCAAGCTGTTCCATATTGTAGCCCCGGACAGAGCATATTTCGGACAGAAGGATGCTCAGCAGCTGGCCATCATCCGCAAAATGGTCCAGGATCTGAATTTTGATATAGAAATCGTAGGCTGCCCGATTGTCCGTGAAGAGGACGGACTGGCAAAATCCTCCAGAAATACATATTTAAGCGATGAAGAGAGAAAGGCTGCTCTCTGTCTGTCCAGATCCGTAAAACTCGGACAGGAAATCATTCACGCAGGCATTTCCGCAGAAGAACTTCTCGGCAAAATGCGTGCAGTGATCGAGGCAGAGCCTCTGGCAAAAATCGATTACGTTTCCATGGTAGATGCACTTACCATGCAGCCTGTGGAAAAAGCTGATCATAATGTTCTCGTAGCAATGGCTGTCTATATTGGCAAAACAAGACTGATCGATAACTTCAGCTACGAGGTATAATATATGGAAAATATTTTAAAGAAAATAGGAAAAATCAGCAGTTTTGCATCCAGATATATTGGAATCATCATCATTGCCTTTTCATGCCTTGCCTTTTTCTGGAGGGATGGATTTGCATGGATGACAAATTATACATCTGTTTTTCTGGGCGTGATCATGTTTGGTATGGGACTGACCATACGTCTGGAAGACTTCCGGGCAATTTTTTCCAGACCAAAGGAAGTGATCATTGGCGCAGTTGCACAGTATACGATCATGCCAGTCGTAGCCTGGGTATTGTGTAAAGTTATGAATCTTCCCGCAGATCTGGCTCTGGGTGTGATTCTTGTGGGATGCTGTCCTGGTGGAACAGCCAGCAATGTGATCACCTATATTGCAGGCGGTGATGTTGCACTTTCAGTAGGAATGACCATCGTTTCCACTCTGGCTGCTCCTGTTATGACTCCATTTCTTGTGTACATTCTGGCAGGTGCCTGGGTGGAAGTATCCTTCTGGGCAATGGTACTTTCTGTTGTAAAAGTAATTCTGGTTCCTGTACTTCTTGGAATCCTTCTCCGTACACTTGCAGGAGATCATGTAGATAAAGTTTCAGATGTTATGCCATTGATCTCTGTTGTAGCCATTGTTATGATCATTGGCGGAATCGTGGCAATTAATGCAGAGAAAATCTTAAGCTGCGGAGTTCTGGTCCTTGGCGTTGTTGCGATCCACAATTTCTGTGGTATGATGCTTGGGCTCCTTGCAGCAAAAATTTTCCATGTAGAATATACACGGGCAACAGCTATAGCTATTGAAGTGGGCATGCAAAACAGCGGACTGGCAGTTTCTCTGGCAGCAGCTAACTTTGTAGCCAATCCACTGGCAACTCTTCCAGGTGCTATTTTCAGTGTATGGCATAATATTGCAGGCTCCATCTTTGCAGGAATCCGCCGTTCCGGCGTAGAAAACCGGACACGCACAGGTGAAAATGGTGTGTCAGCAGCATAAATAACAAGGGAACGTAGAAAACAAAATCAGGAAGTTCACGTTTACACTACGCCATGTTTTGAGACATTTACGGTTTGTAATATATAAACTGAAGGAAGCCTATACCGGGCTTCCTTTTTAAATATCAGGGGAGATCGAGGTCTCTTATCTTCAAATATTCCACAAGCTTAAAAGACATTCTCAACAGAAACTCTGTCATGGGATCGTTTAAATCGGCTTTACCTATTTCAATGATTTTTTCCATTCGATAAGCCAGCGAATTCCTGTGAATACACAAAATGTTAGCTGTTTCCTTATTGTTATGGAAACACTGTAGATATACCTCAAGTGTATGGTAAAGTTCATTTCCCGTTCTCTGGTCATATTTATTCAGTCTGTAAAGGGCAGGGTGGATATAATCTGCAAGTTTTTCTGGTTCTTTGATCTTGTTCATCATTTCGTAGAACTCAATTTCAGAATACCGATGAATTTGATGCTCCATCGGATACCTTTGATCCCATGATATTTCCTTCTTAAGGTTATCAGGGATTCTGTGATTCCATTCAAGAACTGTCCGCGCCTGCTGATAAGCTCTGTAAAATTCATCCATTTTTGAAAAAACCAGGGAGATTCCTACATCCAGATGATACTCTGCCATCGTTTTAAGCATTATTTTTTGAGTATCTACAAATATAACAGAACTCTGATCTGGTACAAGAAGGACTAGTGCATTGTCGTGGACAGTCATATATGCTTCCGGAAAGATATGTCGGATCACAGGATAAAGCTGCTGCTTTAATTTATTTTCCTTCAAAAATGTCTTCGGTTGGATACAAAGTGCATACATTGCATCAGATACTCGAAGATGAGAAATGGAATCTGCCAATATATCAGCCGGAGTTCCAATCAGCAAGGCTTCAAGAAGCTGCTGGTCCGCACTGGTGTACTGAAACAGTTCAGGATGATAATGTCCAACTACGGAGCTGATTGCCCGGCTTACATCACTCATAGCTGCTAAGTGTTCTGCGGTAAAAGGGATATTGTTTTCTATCATCAGAACAAAACCAACCTGAACACCGTTTAAAAACACTTTCGAACTACATTTACGATATGGTGATTCCGGGCAAGATACTTCAACAGCCTCAATGCTGGCTGAAGCCCCCTGGACAGCTTCCAATGACATTACATTTTTAATGAAATCGTATGTACAATATCCACGTTCAATATTCTTTTTCCATAATTTATCCGTAACCGGAATTGATGTAGAATATGACAGGATACGGAATTTCTTGTCACAAAATACCAAGGAATATCCTAATTTGATGGATGCAGAGTTAATCACTTCATCCAGGCTATGGGAAGAGTGGCCTTTTTGAACCAGTTCTTCATATAAACTAACCTGTTCATGTGTCTGAAGAAACTGTTTTGCTGCATTAAAAACTGCAAAAAGCTCTTTTGCCTGTACTGTTGCACGATCCGTACAGGAATAAGGAAAAAGATAGTTTTCTCCACGAACAAGGATACATTGAGAAGGCTGCATATCAGGAGACAAAACATTGGGATAACCAAAATAGACAATATCTGTGGCGTATCTTGTTTGAGTGCCATCCAGCAGCTCTACATCTCGTATTTCATGAAGATCAGTAGAACAATTTAGTATTATGTTAAAAGTTTTTTCATTTTTTAAATAATCAATAAGATCGGAAAACAGCATCTTCATACTCCTCTTTATAATTATTTGTGAAAAATGCACAGTGTTTTGCGGATTATTATTAATTATAGTGCATTGTGCATAAATGCACAATGTCTTTTTTATATTTATGCCGTTGTTTTTTTAACAATGAAAATGTTATTTTTAAGCCATAATAATCAAGAGACACAAGTAAAGGAGGGTGTACATGTATCAGGAAATATTTAAACAGGGAAAAATTGGAAATATTACACTTAAAAACCGGCTTGTAATGTCACCGATGGGTACAAGCCTGGCGGAGATGGATGGGTCTCCATCGGAAGACATGATTGCATTCTATGAGGCACGTGCAATTGGTGGCGCAGCGCTTATTATTCCGGAGATTGCAAGGGTAAACGATCTGCATGGTGCAGGGATGATGCGTCAGCTGTCTGTTTCAAAAGACAGACATATCGAAGGTCTTGCAAAGCTTGCAGAAACAGTACATAAATATGGGACAAAGATATTCATCCAGCTGCATCACCCTGGACGTGAAACAGTAACTGCTCTTACAGGCGGTCCGGTAGTATCTGCTTCAGCAATACCGTGCAAATATCTTCAGCAAGAAACAAGGGCTCTTTCAACAGAAGAAGTAAAAGCTTTGATCCAACAGTTTATCTCAGGTGCTGTACGGGTAAAAAAAGCGGGTTGCGATGGAGTAGAGCTTCATGCGGCTCATGGGTATCTATTACAACAGTTTCTTTCCCCTTACACAAATAAACGCGAAGATGAGTATGGTGGTTCCTTTGAAAACAGACTTCGTATGATCACCGAGATCATAAATGGAATCCGTGTACAGTGTGGACCGGACTTTCCGATCGGTGTCCGTTTAAGCGTTGAAGAATTTCTGGATAAAACAGGAGTGACAGAGGATTATATCCATATCCAGGATGGAGTTAAGATTGCAATGGCGCTTGAGAAATGCGGGATTGATTTTATTGATGTGTCTGTTGGTTTATACGAGACAGGAAGTGTATGTGTAGAGCCGATCTCCTTCCCCCAGGGTTGGAGAAAAGATCTGATCAAGGCCGTAAAAGATCACGTTTCTATTCCAGTGATAGGAGTTTCCTGCATACGTGAACCACAGGTAGCTGAGAGTTTTCTGGAAGGAGGTATTGTTGATTTTGTCTCCATGGGAAGAAGCTGGCTCGCAGACGAACAGTGGGGACTCAAGGTACTTGAAGGAAGAGAGAATGAAATTTGTAAATGTATCAATTGTCTGCGCTGCTTTGAGAGCCTGAATGCATGGATGGGCGCGGGTATTCCGGCGGAATGTGCAGTTAATCCACGTGCATGCCGCGAACGTCTTTATGGAAATGCAGAATATGACACTCAGGAACATAAGGTAGTAGTTGTTGGTGGCGGTCCATGTGGTATGATCGCTGCTAAAACACTTGCTGAACGCGGCATGAAGGTAACACTGGTTGACCGCCAGAGTGAGCTTGGAGGTACGATAAACCTTGCAAAGAAGCCTCCTTTCAAAGAACGTATGGGCTGGATTGCCGATTATTATAATGTTGAATTTGAGAAACTTGGAGTTGAATTAAAACTTGATATGGAAGCGACTGCGGATAAAATTGCAGAAATGAATCCGGACGCGGTGCTTGTAGCAACAGGTTCTAAATCTGTCATTCCAGGATCTATTCCCGGAATAACCGGAGAAAATGTATATACAATCGAAGATATTCTTTCCGGAAAAGCCGGACTGAAGAATAAAAAAGTAATGATCATCGGAGCAGGTGTTACGGGACTTGAAACAGCAGAATATCTCTGTTACGAAGGAAATACTGTTGTACTTGCGGATATGCTTGACAAAGTTGCTCCTAATGCAAATCATACAAATGTTGCAGATGTATGTGGAAGATTGAAAGAATACAATGCCCAGTTCATGATGGCATATGCTCTTAAAGAGATCAAAAAAGATGGAGTTGTACTTGAAAGACTGAACGATAAGATAAATGTGGAAGTTGCTGCAGATGCTGTTGTTCTTTCCCTTGGTTTCCGTCCGGACAACCATCTTGTTGAAGAATTAAAAGAAAAAGGAATCCATGCTCAGGCTATCGGAAATGCTGTGAAAGACGGTACGATTGCTCCTGCATCCAGAAGTGGTTTTGAAGCAGCAAGGAAATTGTTTAAGACATCTGTCAAAACTCCAAGCTTTATCACCGCTCCGGAGGAAATGCCTAATTTCGGTAAGATCTCTCTTATGAAAAATCAGGAGGGAATATATCTTGCATACCTTACCGATCCTGCGGCGGTTGCAAAGGTTCTGCCTGCACCGTTAAAACCATTTTCCGTGCCTGTAGTTACGGTATCTGTGTGCCATGTTAAGGAGCCTACCTTTGCTGATGATTATTATGAAGCAATCCTTGGTGTTTACTGTACATATGGAACACAGCTTGGATTATATCCAATAGGGCTTGTACTTGGGGGAACCGGTGCAGAAATGGCAGTTCAGTGTGGACGTGACAATGGATCAATTCCAAAGAAACTGGGATCTGAATTTGTAATCCGTCGAAACAATGATCATGTGACCGCTCAAGTCTGCCGTCGTGGTACTGAACTTGTAAATATTGATCTCAAGATTGGTGAATATAATAACGCAATGACCGGAATGCTGTATCAGTTCCCAGAAGCCGGTAAAAAGACATATGGCGGTGGTTTCTACTTCCACCTTGACCGCGAACCGGATAAAGAAGGAAAATCACATTTCCAGAATGGTGCTCTGCTTCAGAATCTCTGTGAATACAATTACCATTCATGGGAGCCTGGTTTTGCAGCGATTAAATTACAATCGTCCATTGATGATCCATGGGGAGAACTTCCAATCAGAACAGTCATTGGAGGTGCGTATTCCTCAAATGATCTGATGGTTCATAAACTGAATTTATGTGAAGAGATTGACGCAGATGTTCTGGCACCGTATCTGCTTACCGCACGGTATGACAGAACAGCATTCATGGAAACAGGAAGAAGATAAGGAGGGCATTGCCATGAAGTTTGAAAACAAAGTAGCAATCATTACCGGTTCAACAAGAGGAATCGGAAGAGCAACCGCAGAACTCTTTGCAAAAGAAGGAGCAAAAGTCATAGTTGTTGGAACAAAGGAAGAACTGGGAGAAAGCTGTGTGAATGAAATCAAGGCAGCCGGAGGAGAAGCAATTTTCTGTAAAACAGACGTGACATCTGATGAAAGTCTTGATAACCTGGTTAAAACAGCTCTGGACGCCTACGGAAAAATAGACATTCTCGTTAATAATGCAGGAGTAGGCGGAACAACTGCCAATATGGATCAGATCACAATGGATGAATGGAACACTGTTCTTGCAACAAATCTCACAGCACCATTTGTTCTTTGCAAGAAACTAATCCCTATTATGGAAAAACAAGGAGCTGGAACCATCGTCAATGTAGCTTCCATGGCAGCAACCGCAGCTGGCCGCGGAGGGCTTGCTTACACTTCTGCTAAACATGGCCTTCTTGGACTCACCCGTCAGATGTCATTGGATCATGGACGTACAGGAGTGCGTATAAATGCTGTTCTTCCAGGACCGATTGCAACAGATATGATTGCACGTGTGCTTGCAATTCCACAGCATCCGGTAACAATGAAGATTGGAATGAGTCCGGCAAAACGTCCTGGAGAACCTATCGAAGTAGCACAGGCCATTGCATTCCTTGCATCAGACGAAGCTAGTTTCATCCATGGAGCAGCTTTGGCTGTAGATGGCGGATATACGATATTTTAAAAATAATTGATATGCATTGGAAAAAGGAGTCATTTGGACTCCTTTTTTCAGTACGTAGGATCCTTAACTTCCAAAAATGAGTAGCCCTAACGAAAATAAAATTAAAAAAAGCCCGTATTTCTGCGGAAATTATTGCAAAAATACGGGTTTTGCTGTATAATAAATTTAGGGCTATATGAGCCTAAATAAAGGAGGCGAATATGTACCTGAAATCAAGAGTAAAAATACCAGATGTACATGGAAAATTGATCCGATTAAGAAGAGGGGATATCACATATATTAAGTATGAGTATGATCGCTATTATAATCCGGAGAAAAAATATACCTATCCACAGAGAGCAACTATAGGCAAGGTGTGTGCGGATGATGACACTATGATGATTCCTAACGAAGCCTTTCTGAAATACTTTCCAGATGCAGTTTTATCAGGTATGGAAGACCGAACAGAGCGCAGCAGCTGTCTGCGGGTTGGTACATATGCTGCAATACATAAGATAGTATCGGATTATTCGTTAGATAAGATGCTTGGACAGTTCTTCTCTGAGCGGGATATGGCATTACTGCTCGACCTTGCCTCTTACTCTATTGTAGAAGAAAGCAATGTAGCACAGCATTATCCGGATTACGCATACAATCATCCACTGTATAGTTCTGGTATGAAGATCCATAGTGATGCGTCAGTAAGTGATTTCTTTAAGAGCATCACTAAGGATAAGAGCACAGGCTTTCTGAATGAATGGAATGCAAAGAGGAATCGAAGGGAGCGTATTTATATTTCCTATGATTCTAGGAATAAGAACTGCCAGGCCGGAGAGATTGAACTGGCTGAATTCGGTCATGCCAAGGCAGATATCGGTTCAGCTATCATCAACTATTCGGTTGGATATGATCTTAAGAATAAAGAACCACTCTTTTACGAAGCTTATCCTGGAAGTATTAACGACGTATCACAGCTTAGGGCCATGCTTGGCAGGATCACTGGGTATGGCTATAAAAAAATCGGTTTCATTTTGGACAGGGGATATTTCAGCCGTGGAAATATACGCTATTTAGACGAATGTGGTTATAGTTTTGTGATCATGGCTAAAGGCATGTCTTCTTTCATAAGTGATTTGATCTTAGAGAACAAAGGAACGTTCGAAAATAAGCGCTCTTGTGACATGAATGCCTATGGTGTGTATGGAAAAACAGTGCAAAGGACTTTATTTGAAGGCGATGAAAAAAAGAGATACATTCATATTTATCATAGTATTTCAAAAGATGCTGATGAACGAGAGCATTTTGAAAACGCACTGAGAGAGCGGACAGCTTTGCTGATGTCACATCAGAATGAAACAGTAGAGTTCGGTTCAGCTTACGAAAAATACTTTTATCTTCACTACGATAAAGATGGCGTGTTTTTATATCCGGAAGAAAAAACAACTGTGACAGAACGGGAAATATCATTATGCGGATACTTTGTTATTATTACATCCGAAAGGATGACCGCAAAGGAAGCACTGCATCTTTATAAGAGCCGTGATGTATCTGAGAAATTTTTTGCCTCTGATAAATCATTCCTTGGAAACAAGAGCATGCGTTCACATACAAACGAAGGAGTTGAGGGAAGGATTTTTACACAATTCATCGCACTGATAATCCGAAACAAAATTTATACTGCATTACAGGAAGAGAACGAAAAACTTGAGAAGAAACAGAATTATATGACAGTTCCGGCAGCAGTCGGGGAACTTGAGAAGATTGAAATGACACGCCAGACGGATAATGTATACCGGCTGGACCATGCTGTAACAGCAAAGCAGAAAAAAATCTTAAAGGCTTTTGGGATGAATGAAGGAAACATTACTTATCGAGCCGGAGAGATCAGTAATACACTTAAGAAATCAAACATTCAGAAAGAAAGGCGGTAAATATGGCACGTGAAATAAACGCAGAACTACTGGACACTAAAATTGAAAAAGCACAGAAGGATCTGGTGAAAGCAAAGCATCGGTATGATGCTGCGGCAGCAACATTAAAAGATTTATTGGATAAGAGGGATGCACTTCGCCAGAAAAAGTTATTGGATGCTATAGCACAGAGTGGACGGAGCTATGAAGAAATCATGCAGTACCTGCACAGTAAATCTGAAGAGGCGTGATCAAATGTTAACGGAATACTATTTTGCAGTCAGGTATGGAGATATCATTATTCTTCTCTATCATGAAGATATGATGTCTGTATGGGAATTATTATTTAAGAACAGCCAGAAGGAAAAGGCATTGAAAAGATTTTTAGAATACTGCTACATGATAGATGTAAAAGTAGCATTCGAAGGTTTGAAAGGAGAAAAAACCAAAGGGTTAAAGGCAACTCTTAAATTTGCGAAAGAACATGATATGTGTATGACTGAAGCACAGATTCAAGGTGCCAATAACATGTAAATTTCCAGCCCGAGATGCTTTTAGGGCTATTCCAGGCTGGAAATTAAGGTATATGAAGATTCATGTGTAATACCTCCTTACCCCTTATTGTATCATACAATAACAGAAAATAACATATATAAAAAATTGACATAAAAAAAGCAGGTTTTATAAGGCCTGCAAGTACTTTTTACATTATTCAACTGTCAAACTCCCGTGTTACGGGAAGATATGGTTCTGATCCTAGTGGGATCTAATAAAGCGTTAGAAGCATTATAAGAAAAGTTTTTATGGAAAAATATTATGTATATGAGGCGGTTCAGTAAAAAGACCGCCTCATTTTTTATAACACTATCTTTTGATAAAAGCAATATTTGCAGTAAATGTAGCTCGAATATATTAGCTAGATTTGTGAATTTTAAAACTCGAATTTATGATATATACAAATGGTAAAAAAAGAAATAAAATAAGCGTATAATGCTATTTTTGAGCGTTCTCTCTGTTTCGCAGAAATGATTTTCTATTTATAATTGATATACATACAGAGAGGAGAAAGCAGATGATTTCGACAAATGAAGGGTATACAAGATTAGAATATTTTTCAGAGGATGTTGCCGCAGACAAAAATAGAAAAGAGTTTGATATAAAAAATCATACATTGTGTTATACAAATCAGAGACCGGACTTCTTGTTTATTGGAGACTCTATCACAGAATATTGGGAATTAAATGCATACTTTAGGAACTCTGATCAATTGATTATAAATAGAGGAATTGCAGGGGATACGACAAAATATTTAAAAAAAAGATTTTATGTTGATGCGGTTCAACTTAAACCAAAATATTGTATTTTAGGAATTGGGATTAACGATTCGATAGAATTGGAAGGTGATTATTGGAAAAAACTCGAACCGGTACCCTACAGTGAAAAATTGAAAATAGTTAAAAGTAATATAATTGAAATTATACAACAAGCTAAAAAGGAAAAAATAATGTTAATTTTAACGTCGTTGTTACCAATCAATATTCCTATATTACGATATGAAAGAGACAGAAAAATGTATATAAAAGAACTAAATGAATGGCTCATGGAAATGGCAAAGATGAATAATTTAATTTTTGTAAATTATTATGCTACAATGACATTTCCAGGTACAGATAAATTACTTGATGGAATTACATACGATGGTTTACATCCAAATGCTAAAGGATATCAAATTATGGCAACTGTATTAAAAAATACTTTGAAAAAAAATGGAATTAGAATCTGAAAGGAGAAGAAACATGATATTTGATTCAATAAGTAATAAGGAAAATTATAAGGAAGAAAAAGAAATCTATCAGACATTAAATTTTTTGGAAAAGTTAAAAAAATGGGATGATGTAGAATCGAATGCGATTATACAGAAGGATTGGATTTCGGCGAATCCAGTTTCATTTTTGTCCAAAGATGAAAGCGAATGCATGTATGAAGCACATCGAAAACATATTGATGTACATTATATCATGGAAGGAATTGAAAAAATTGCGACAGCAGATGTAAAGAATCTTCAAGAAAAAGTTCCGTTTGATAAGGATAAAGATATTGGATTTTATGAAGGGTGCGAATCAGGTAGTTATCTTTTAAAAACAGGAGATTTTATGGTTTGTTTTCCGAGTGACGCACATAAAGTAGGTATGATGAATACTGTTCCAGGAATGGTAAAAAAAGTCGTAGTCAAAATTAGAGTGGAAGAATAATGGTATGAAGAACAGCTGTAAGTAAGAAAAGAACTTGTGGCTGTTTTTGCTTATAGGAGAAATGAGTGAAATGTCAGTTATTGATAATATACGATTAACATTTTTATATATTGAATTTTATTCAATGGGAAAAACCTGGGTATATCCAGAATCTTATATTCCTTATAATATATTTCGATATATTGTAAAAGGAAAGGCTGAATTTTGTATTGACGGGGAAGAAATTATTGTAAAGGAAAACCAGATAGTATATATTCCACAAGGATGTAGAATGTCATGCAGAGCATTAAGTGAATCATTTGAGTTTTATAGTCTTCGTTTTACAACTTCTGTATTTTATGAAGGTGAAGATGTTTTGAAAGAGTATTATGGAATACCAAGAATTATTGAAAATGAAGGTGAGGATTATTATTTTAAAGAGATTTGCAAATGGGTGAAAAAAGATTCCTGGGTAAAAAAATGTTTTGTGAGAGGATATCTGGATCTTTTAATTGGTACTCTGTCAATGCGAGTAAATAAATTTGATAAAAATACAGGAAAGGTTACGGAAAAAAATGAAAACCCAGTGCTTAAAATTGCAAAAAGGAAAGAGCAGATTGACTCAAGAGTGCAATTGGTAGCAGACTATGTTGTGCTTCATCCAAGAGAAAAATATACACCTCAAAAGATGGCAGAAATGGTTGAATTAAGCAAACAAAGATTCAGCAGTTTGTTTAAGGCTAATATGGGGAAAAGTCCGATGGAATATGTGAGAGAAATTCGACTTACTACAGCAGCGAGAGCATTACTTGTGAGCAATAAAAATATTAACGATATTGCATATGAATGCGGATATGAAGATGCAAATTATTTTATTAGAGAATTTAAATCGGCCTTTGGATTTACGCCAAATCAATATAGAAAGATAGCGAGAGAATAAAAATGAGCGTTAAATGCTATTATTAAGCGTGCACTTAGTAGATATGCATAAAAATAAAGGATAAAATGGAACCATAGTAAACAAATTGATGTGGCCGCATTGAATAAGAGAAACAAGTCAATAGAAAAATAAATAGAAGAGGAAGAGCTTATGAAAAAGAAATTAGCTATTTTACTTGTTGGAACGATGATAGCATCTTCAATATTAGCAGGGTGTGGTTCCAAAAAAAGTGAACCGACAAAGAAAGAAACATCAGGAGAACTAAAGGGTGATATTACCTTTTGGCATTCATTTACTCAAGGACCTAGAATGGAAGTGATTCAGCAAACAGCAGATCAGTTTATGAAAGATAACCCGGGAGTAAAAATTAAAATTGAGACTTTCTCATGGGGCGATTTTTATACAAAATGGACGACAGGATTAGCATCAGGAAATGTACCAGACATGAGTACGGCACTTCCAGGCCATGTAGTTGAAATGATGGATGCAGATGCGTTGGAACCAGTTGATGATTTGATTGATGACATTGGAAGAAACAAGTTTTCAAAAACAGCATTATCAGAAGGAAAAAAAGATGGAACTTGTTATTCATTACCATTGTATTCTCATGCGCAGGTTATGTGGTATAGAAAAGATTTACTGCAAAAAGCTGGACTTTCTGTACCAAAAACTTGGGATGAATTTGCTGAAGCAGCAAAGACACTTACAAAAGATGGTGTTTATGGTTGTTCTTTCCCGTGTGGTTCAAATGACCTTATGGCAACTAGATTTTTAAACTTTTATGTAAGAAGCGGTGGCGGAAGTCTTTTAACAGATGATCTTAAAGCAAATCTAACTAGTGATCTGGCAATAGATGGAATCAATTACTGGTTAGATATTTATAAAAACTGTTCGCCAAAAGATTCGGTAAATTATGCAGTATTGGATCAGGCAAATTTGTTCTATCAGGGAAAAACTGCTTTTGATTTTAACTCAGGTTTCCAAATTAGCGGTGTAGAAACAAACTCACCTGATTTGGTTGATCAGATAGATTGTGCGCCACTTCCGAAGATTAATGCAGATGATCCAGATTATGGAGCTGAAACATCAAATATTCCAATGGTTGTTTGGAAAAACTCAAAACATCCTGAAATCTGTAAGGCATTCATGAAAAAATTATATGAAAAAGATACATATATAAAATTCCTTGACGCAACGCCAGTAGGAATGCTTCCTTCTATTAGTGGAATTTCTGACACACCGGAATATAAGGAAAATGAGACTGTACAGAAATTTTCAAATGCTGTAGATGTTATTTCAGATGCAATGGATAAAGGAACGGCAATCGGATATGAACATGGACCAAGTGTTCAGGCGGGACTTTTAACTTCGCAGGGAATCATTGAAAGCATGTTCCAAGACATTATTACAAATGGTACAGATGTGAAAAAAGCTGCTAAAAAAGCAGAAAATCAACTAAATGATTTATTTAGTACGGTACAGTAAATGAAAGAGTAAAGCCGTTCAATTTGAACGGCTTTCTGAAATAAAGAAAGGTGTATATGATGAAAAGAAGAGCAAAGGTAGATTATGCCCGTTGGGTATTCGTACTTCCAGCGCTATTAGTTGTGGGAATCCTTTTAATTTACCCAATCTTTTCAAGTTTATATTATAGTATGACAACAAAACATTTGATTCGTTTAACATATGATTTTATAGGACTTGAAAATTATAAAGCAGTGTTGGCAGATCCGAACTTTTTTAAAGCATTTTTAAATTCAGTTTTGTGGACACTAGGTTCATTGGCAGGACAATTGATTATAGGTTTTACAGGTGCTCTTGCAATCAATAGAGTAAATTTCGGAAAAGGCATTTACAGAACATTAATGATTATTCCATGGGCGTTCCCATCCATTGTTATTGCATTATCTTGGAAGTGGATTTTAAATGGGGTATCTGGATTTATTCCTAACATATTGGTTCAATTAGGCATTTGTAATGAATTGCCACAATTTTTGAGTGATAATAGCTTTGTGTTTTTGACATTAATTTTTATAAATATATGGTTTGGGGCACCGATGATTATGGTAAATGTATTATCAGCACTCCAAACAATTCCGCAGGATCAATATGAAGCAGCCCAGATCGATGGTGCATCAAAAGTTCAGCAGTTTTGGTATATTACAGTACCACATATTAAAGTTGTAGTTGGTTTATTAGTAGTTCTTCGTACAATTTGGGTATTTAATAACTTCGATATTATCTATCTGCTTACTGGTGGTGGACCAGCAAATGCGACGACGACTATGCCAATTTATGCTTATAACATGGGATGGAATACAAAACTGTTAGGTCGTTCATCTGCAGTTACGATGCTATTACTTGCATTCTTGTTATTAGTATGTGTTATTTACTTTACGATTATAGGAAAATGGGAAAAGGAGGATAAGTGATGACGAATAAAAAAGAAAAAGTCGGGAATGCGTTTTGTCATATTTATCTGATTGTTTTGTCTTTGATAGCTGTTTTTCCATTGGTATGGGTACTTTTGTGCTCGGTAAAATCATCTGGAGAGTTAACATCGAATCCGACAAGATTTTTCCCGAAACATTTTACATTAGAGAATTTTACACATGTAATTCAGGATTTAGGGTTTGCTAAAAACATAGGAAATAGTTTAATTATTGCAATTATAACAACAGGTATTGCGATTGTCATTTCATCTATGGCGGCATATGGAATAGTAAGATTTTTTCCAAAACTTGGATCGATTATGTCGAAAGTTTTAGTAGCGACATATATGTTTCCACCGATTTTGCTTGCGATTCCATACTCTATGGTCATGGCAAAGCTTGGCTTGGTAAACACAAGAATAGGACTTATTATTGTGTATCTATCATTTAGTGTACCATATGCTGTTTGGATGTTAGTCGGATTTTTTAAAACGGTTCCATTGGGAATTGAAGAAGCAGCAAAAGTAGACGGTGCAAATAAATTTCAAACATTTATACAGATTGTATTACCATTGGTAATGCCAGGTATTGTTGCAACAGCAATTTATACATTTATCAATGCATGGAATGAATTCCTGTATTCGTTAATTCTTATTAATAGTACAGATAAAATGACAGTTTCTGTAGCGCTCAAGTCTTTACAGGGGGCAGAAATTTTAAATTGGGGAGATATGATGGCGGCATCAGCTCTCGTTGTTGTACCATCCGTAATCTTCTTTATGTTTATTCAAAATAAGATTGCAGGTGGAATGACAGAAGGTGCAGTAAAATAAAAATTGGAGGATTATAAAAATGAAAACAGTAGGATATGCAATTGTAGGAACAGGATATTTTGGAGCAGAACTTGGAAGAATCATGAAGGAACAAGAAGGAGCTAAAATCGTCGCAGTATTAGATCCAGAAAACGGACAGACAATTGCGGATGAATTGGGGTGCGACGTAGAAACAGACTTGGATACATTATATAGTAGAGATGATGTAGATGCGGTCATTGTTGCAACACCAAATTATTTACATAAAGAACCGGTTGTTAAAGCAGCAGAGCATGGGGTAAATGTATTTTGTGAGAAACCGATTGCTCTTTCATACCAGGATTGTGATGACATGGTAAGAGCTTGTCAGGAACATGGAGTGATTTTTATGGCAGGACATGTTATGAACTTTTTCCATGGCGTAAGACATGCGAAGAAATTGATTAACGATGGTGTTATCGGAAAAGTACTTTATTGTCATTCAGCACGAAATGGATGGGAAGAACAGCAGCCAACTATTTCGTGGAAAAAGATTAGAGAAAAATCAGGAGGTCATCTGTACCATCATATTCATGAACTGGACTGTGTACAGTTTTTGATGGGAGGAATGCCAGAAGAGGTTACAATGACAGGTGGAAATGTTGCACATCAGGGAGAAGCATTCGGTGACGAAGATGATATGTTATTTGTAAACATGCAGTTCTCTGATAATCGTTATGCGGTATTGGAATGGGGATCAGCATTCCACTGGCCTGAACATTATGTACTGATTCAGGGAACTAAAGGAGCTATTAAAATTGATATGTGTGATTGTGGCGGAACATTAAAAATCGATGGTAAGGATGAACATTTCTTAGTACATGAATCACAGGAAGAAGATGATGACCGTACACGAATCTACCACAGTACTGAGATGGATGGTGCTATCATGTATGGAAAACCAGGTAAGAAACCACCAATGTGGCTTCATAGTATCATGAAAAACGAGATGAAATATTTGAACGGAATTCTTCATGGAAAAGAAGTAGACGAAGAGTTTAGACCGCTTCTTACAGGTGAAGCTGCAAGAGCTGCAATTGCAACTGCAGATGCATGTACGAGATCTAGATTTGAAGATAGGAAAGTGAAACTGAGCGAAATTATTGGATAGGAGTATATATGAAAAAAAGTAAAATATTAATTTCAGCAGTGACAATGTTTTCTCTGTGCATAACACCTATGAGTGTTTATGCACAGGTAGATCCAAATAGTAATATTGAAAATACAATTAGTCAAACAAAAAGCGCAGAAAATTTGCCAACACCGGTACTTCAAGAAAAAGAAATCGAAGTTTCCAATGGAACAGGCTATAGTTTAAACAATATACAAGGAGCGGAGACAGTAAAAGCGTTGGAACAAGGAACGATTGTAATTTCATATAAGGCAACGGGAGAAAATGCAATACAATCTTTATTCAGTGTTGGAAACGGAACAAATGGAAATCAGAATAGGCATTTTCATATTTATGTGACAAATTCTGGCGGAGTTGGAATGGAACTGAGAAATACGGATGGAGATTTTAAATATACATTAGATCGACCTGCTGCTGTAAGAGGAAGTTATAAGGGCGAAAGAGTTTCCAATACAATAGCATTTAAAGCAGATAAAGAAAATAAGAAATATAAATTATTTGCAGACGGAGAACTAATTGCTACATTAGATAAAGAAGCATTTAAGTTTATCAGTGATATTACGGGGGTAGACAATATAATGCTTGGAGGTACATTAAGGCAGGGACAGGTTGCCTATCCTTTTGAGGGAACAATTAATAGCGTTGGTGTGTATCAGGATGTAATATCAGATGATGAATTAGTTCAATTAACAGGGCAAACAACATATGCAGATAATATCTTTTATGCGGGCGATGCAACAAAATCAAATTATTTTAGAATTCCATCACTATTAACATTAGATTCCGGTACAGTAATTGCGGCAGCAGATGCAAGGTATGGTGGGACGCATGATTCAAAAAGCAAAATCAATACAGCATTTGCAAAAAGTACAGATGGTGGAAATACATGGGGTGAACCAACATTACCTATGAAATTTGATGATTATGTAGCAAAAAATATTGATTGGCCAAGAGACTCTGTAGGCAAGAATGTACAGATTCAGGGAAGTGCATCTTATATAGATCCTGTACTTTTGGAAGACAAATCAACACATCGTGTTTTTCTTTTTGCAGATTTAATGCCAGCTGGCATTGGAAGTTCTAATGCATCTGTTGGTTCTGGATTTAAAGAAATCAATGGCAAAAAATATTTGAAATTACATTGGAAAGACGATTCGTCTAGTGATTACAATTATTCAATTAGAGAAAATGGTATTATTTATGATGATACAACAAATGCATCAACAGAATATAGTGTAGATGGTGAATACAACTTGTATAAGAATGGCGAAGCACTAACCTGTAAACAATATGATTATAATTTTGAAGGAACAAGTTTATTAGAAACACCGACAGATACAGATGTAAATATGAATGTCTTTTACAAGGACTCTATGTTTAAAGTATTTCCAACAAATTATCTGGCAATGAAGTACTCAGATGATGAAGGCGATAACTGGTCCGATTTAAATATAGTGAGTACATTTAAACCAGAAGAATCAAAGTTTTTGGTACTGGGACCTGGAATTGGAAAGCAAATTACAACAGGAGAGAATGCAGGAAGATTGATTGTGCCATTATATTCAAAATCATCGGCAGAATTGGGCTTTATGTATAGTGATGATCATGGAAATAGCTGGAATTATGTCGAGGCAGACCACAATACTGGAGGAGCAACCGCAGAAGCACAGATAGTAGAAATGCCAGATGGATCATTAAAAACATATTTAAGAACAGGGTCTGGATATATTGCTGAAGTAACAAGTATAGATGGAGGAGAAACATGGAGTGATAGAGTACCGCTTACAGAAATTGCTACCACTTCTTATGGAACACAGTTATCTGTTATCAATTATTCACAACCAATAGATGGAAAACCAGCTATTATATTATCGGCACCGAATGCGACAAACGGACGAAAAAACGGAAAAATATGGATCGGATTAATTAATGAAACAGGGCAATCTGGAGTAAATAAATATTCTGTAGAATGGAAATATTGTTATTCTGTAGATACACCGCAAATGGGTTATTCCTATTCATGCTTAACAGAACTTCCGGATGGTAAGGTTGGACTTTTATATGAGAAATATGATTCATGGTCAAGAAATGAACTACATTTGAAAAATATATTAAAATATGAAAAATTCACGATTGACGAATTGAAGGTTCAGCCATAAAAGGAATAATGTACTTTGAATAAATAAAATATGCGGTTGACAAAAATAAAAGGTGAACCGCATATTTTCATTATAAGAATTGCTTAAATGAAATTAAATATTAGAACGTAATATTATAAATAGTATTTGTAAAAGGAGTAAAAAATATGAGAAATCTTGAAAAGTATAAAGGTGTGATTCCAGCGTTTTATGCATGTTATGACAATGAGGGAAATGTAAGTCCAGAAGGAGTACAGTCACTGACAAAATATTTCGTAGAAAAAGGTGTAAAAGGTGTATATGTTAACGGATCTTCGGGAGAATGTATCTACCAGAGCGTAGAAGATCGTAAGATCATCCTTGAGAACGTTATGAAAGCAGCAGAAGGAAAACTTACAGTTATTGCACACGTTGCATGCAATAACACAAAAGACAGCCAGGAACTTGCAAGACATGCAGAGAGCCTTGGAGTTGATGCTATTGCAGCAATTCCACCGATCTATTTCCACCTGCCAGAGTATGCAATCGCTCAGTACTGGAATGACATTAGTGCGGCAGCACCAAACACAGACTTTGTAATCTATAATATTCCGCAGCTTGCAGGAGTTGCTCTTACACAGGGACTTTTTGCAGAGATGAGAAAGAATCCAAACGTAATCGGTGTTAAGAACTCTTCTATGCCAGTACAGGATATCCAGATGTTCAAACAGGCAGCAGGTCCTGACTATATCATTTTCAATGGACCGGATGAGCAGTTCATGAGCGGACGTGTCATCGGAGCTGAAGGAGCAATCGGTGGTACATACGGAGTTATGCCAGAGTTATATCTGAAGTTAGATGAGTATGTAAGGGCTGGAAAGATGGAAGAAGCAAGAGAAATCCAGTATGCATGTGATGAAATCATCTATAAAATGTGTTCTGCACATGGAAATATGTATGCAGTGATTAAAGCAATTTTAAAAATTAATGAGGGTCTTGAACTTGGTGGAGTAAAGGAACCTTTACCTGGGTTAATTGACGAAGATTCCGATATTGTAAAAAAAGCTGCACAAATGATTTGTGATGCTAAGAAGAAATATTTGTAAGTATAAGAAAATAAATTTTTGAATTCTTGGCGAATAATCAAAAGGGTAAACCGAGCAACGGCTTACCCTTTTTGAATATATATAATATGACACAAAAAGTAATATATTTGAAAAGAAAGGTTCATAAGATGAAAAAATATATTAGTATCGACATTGGAGGAACCGCGATTAAATATGGAATTATCTGTGAAAATGCTGAAATCATGATGAAGGAAACCATGAAAACAGAAGCTGAAAAAGGTGGTTCTGCAATTTTGGAAAAAGTTTTTGTAATTGTAGAAAAACTACAAGGACGAATTCAGGAAAAAGCTTCTGGAATTTGCATTTCAACGGCAGGAATGGTTAATACAGAACAAGGTGCTATTTTTTATTCGGCACCATTAATTCCAAACTATACAGGAATGCAGTTTAAAAAGCTATTAGAAGATAAATTTAAAATTCCTTGTGAAGTAGAAAATGATGTAAATTGTGCAGGACTTGCTGAATATCGTTCAGGTGCAGCAAAAGGAAGTCATGTGGCACTAATTCTTACAATTGGGACGGGAATTGGTGGGAGCATTATAATGGATGGTGAAGTGTATCATGGATTCAGCAACAGTGCATGTGAAGTTGGATATATGCATATGAATGATAGTGATTTTCAAACACTTGGAGCCGCAAGTATTCTGACAAAAAAAGTTTCTGAATGGAAAGGGGAAACAGAAAAGAAATGGGATGGATATCATATTTTTGAAGAGGCAAAAAAAGGAGACAAGCTTTGTCTTTTGGCAATTGATGAAATGGTGGATATTTTAGGAGAAGGAATAGCAAATATTTGCTACGTGATTAATCCAGAAGTTGTAGTACTTGGAGGGGGAATCATGGCTCAGGAACAATTTTTAAAAGAGAGAGTCGAATGTGCAGTGAAAAGGTATTTAGTATCAAGTATTGAGGAACATACAAAAATTGTATTTGCAAAACATCAGAATGATGCAGGAATGTTAGGAGCATTTTATCATTTCTGTAGTTTGCATTAAAAGGGCAGGATTATATTATGGAATATTATGTAAAATCAGTAATATCGATTATCGAATCAAATTATCATAAATTGACGTCGGCAGAAAAAACAGTTGCAGATTTTTTTATTCATAATAATCAGAACACAGATTTTTCTAGTAGTCATATTGCAGAATTACTTTATACATCAAAAGCCACACTGTCAAGATTTGCTAAAAAAATAGGATATCGAGGTTATCAAGAGTTCATTTATCAATACGAGAACACATTTGAGGAAAAAGAAGAGAAAATTACTGGAAATACAAAAATAGTTTTGAATGCTTATCAAGAAGTATTAAATAAAACATATAATTTAGTGGATGAGGCTCAAATTGGGAGAATTGTGGGATATCTGAATAAAGCAGACCGTGTATTAGTATGTGGTTGTGGTAGTTCAGGTCTTTCAGCAAAAGAGATGGAAATTCGTTTTATGCGAATTGGTATAGATGTTGATTCGATGACAGATTCAGATATGATAAAGATGGCATCTGTTTTTCAGAATAGAAGAAGTCTTATATTTGGTTTTAGTATAAGTGGAGAAAGAGAAGAAGTTACCTATTTATTGCGGGAAGCGTATAACAAAGGTGCTAAAACGGTTTTATTTACCACAAATAATGGAAAAAAGTTTTCTGAGTACTATTCGGAGGTAGTAGCACTTTCCTCTTTAAGACATTTGAACTATGGTAATGTGATTTCGCCACAATTTCCGATATTGATTATACTCGATATTATTTATGCTTATTATGTAGAGCAGAATAAGTATATCCGAGAAGGAATGCATGATAGCACATTATGCGCATTGGAAGAATAATGAACAAATAATTAAATGATTAATTTGGTGACACATCAAAACTGCAAGAAATAATTATCTTTATGTGTGTCAGCGAAGAGTTATGAATTTTGCAATAAACAAAGAAAGACTAACCCAATTTGGATTAGTCTCAATGATAGATTACTACACCAAGAGGTGTGTTACTTGTTAAGTTGATTGAACCGCCGTATACGGAACCGTACGTCAGACTGTCTAACGATTAGCAAAAATGTTATAATTAAATCACAAGAGATCGAATCGAGGGGATTAATTATGGCATATATTGTTGGAATAGATAGAAATCAGACAAGAATGGTTACTACATCATTAGATGCGCTTATAGATGAAGATAATTCCGTGCGTGTAATCGATGCATATGTTGATTCCTTAGACTTAATTGAATTAGGTTTTAAAGAATACAGCGGAACCAATAGAGGTCAAGCTCCATATCGCCGTTCAGATTTGTTAAAGCTTCATATTTATGGTTATCTTAATAAAATCAGATCCAGTCGTTCCTTAGAAATTGAATGTAAGCGGAATCTTGAACTCATGTGGCTGATTAATGCAATCACGCCAGATCACGGAACTATTGCTGGCTTTGTCAAGAACAATCGTAAAGCCTTTCATGTAACATTACGAAACTTAACTCTCATTCTTAAAGGTTGGGGATTAATTGACGGAAAACTTATAGCTATAGATGGGACAAAAATCCGAGCACAAAACAGTAAGCACAACTGCATTACTAAGAGCGGCTTAGATAAAAAGATTGCTTATGCTGATGAACAGATCAACGCATATCTTATGGCACTTGAAAAAGACTCGCAGTGTGAGCCGGAGTTTAAGAAAAAACTTGAGGATTATCAGGAACTAAAAAAGCAGTATCATCAGCAAAAACAGGCATTATCAAATGAAGGGCTTGAACAAAAAAGTCTTACGGATCCAGATTCACGAAGAATGAAAAATAATGGTTCTTTAGATATCTGCTATAATGTCCAGTCTGCTGTGGATGCCCAGAATCATTTCGTCATAGACATTTCAACTACTAATGATATAAATGATCAAAACCAGCTCTATATAATGGCGAAAGATGCAAGTGATTTGCTGGAAACAGAAGAATGCACTGTTGTTGCTGATACCGGATACTATAATGCATCTGAAATAAAGAATTGTTTAGATGATGGAATGACCGTACTAATAAAGAAAGCTAAGGCAAACAATAGTACAAAAGACAACGAATTCCGAAAAGACAAGTTTAAATATGATCCAGAGAAAGATGTTTATATTTGCCCAGCTGAACAACAGTTATATTTCTTTGAGAATACATCCAAAAATGGAATGAAATATAAATAGTATAAATGTAATTCTTGTAGCAGTTGCAAATATAAAAATAAATGTACCTCATCCAAAAGCGGAAGAACGCTTCAAAGATGGGAGCATGAAGCTGTATTAGAAGCTGTTCATGAAAAAACTTGGAGCCGGAATGAAACCTATAAACAAAGAAGATGCATAGTTGAGCACCCTTTTGGGACTGTGAAAAGATCTTTAGGCTATAGCTTTTTCCTGCGAAAGAGAATAGAAAACGTAGATGCGGAAGCATCGTCTATGTTTATCGCTTATAACCTTAAGCGATTATTCGCTGTGTTTTCAACACAGGAATTAATAGCAAAATTCAGATAAAAAGTAAAACGATATGTAGAAATATGTAAACGGTAGAACATAAGTACCTTTCATACTCGAATCTATTATGGCATAATTACACTCATCAAAGATAGTCAGTCAAAAAAGTTAAGTACTCAACTTTTTTGACCGGCTATACTCAGGAGGTGAGTTATGACTACACAAACCAGTCTTGTAGCGGAACAGGTCAGACTTCAACAGTGGGCAGAACAGGTGCGGGATTGTAAGAATCGTCCAAGAGGAATGGACGTTGAAACATGGTGTGCTCAAAACAATATTACAAAAGCCAATTATTATTATCGACTCCGGCGTGTTCGAAAAGCATGCTTAGATCAAATGCAGACAGAACAAGCAGATTTTATCGAACTGCCAATGCCATCAGAAAAAAACATATCTGCAGATACTGAAAATGTTTCGGATTCCATTCCGGCAATCCGCATTAAAACGAAAGAAGGAGTTTCTTTTGAAGTATTTTCGAATGTTTCTACGGAAGTATTGAAATATCTTATAGAGGTGGTCATTCATGCTGAATGATGGTAAACGGTAGAACATAAGTACCTTTACAGAAATATAGTATCTACATATCGTTATATCTGAAATATTAAGTGAAAAGTTACCGCATAAGTGTCAGGAGTCTGAACAATCATAATGAAAATGGATTCGTTAGACAGTCTGACGTACGGTGGTGTGAGAGGTCGGGAAAATTTATTTAATTTTCCCTCCTACTCGATTTATATAAGAAACATACATTCTATTAATAGAGCATAATCAGCAGATAGCATAATCAGCAGATGAAAGGAGCATGAAAAGAATACTGTAATGTTCGAATAAAAAATAACGGAGGAATACAACATGAAAGGACAAATGAAAGTCAAAAAATTAAATGATACGGGATTATATATCTCGGAAATGGACTGGGATAACACCTATATTTGCAAAGAGAATCCAATCGGAAATTTTGTAATGGTAATAGAACCATTATCAGATTTTGATGGGGGAATCATTTATTTCGAAAAAAGACGGATGGATATCTGATTGAGGGTGAAGGATATATTTTGGCGGGTCGGCAAAATAAGATCCGAAAGCGTGTCTGGAAATGGGAGAAAGAATATGTCCAGAAGAGGCTCCCTGTTGTGGAATATCAACAGGGAGCCTCTTATCTGTTATGATTCATTCTTTGCTGTTGTTGGAACCGGAATGCGGGAAGGAACATAACTGTTTGTATGTTTTACATAAATAAACAGTCGATCATACATATGATATGTCGCAAATAATAAGTAATATTGGGGTGAAAGATAGCGTTGTCCTTCCGCAGAGTGAAATAATGGAATGGCAACAGAATCAGGCCTGAGACTAGGGTAAACAACTAAAGACCTTACTGAATACAAAGGTTTAACATAAATGATATCAGTAATATTAGGGAAGCCATGGAGTTGAATTAAATGTTTTTGTGTGGGTGTAAAAAAATTGGTTTGCTGTTGCATTGTTTTGAATCTCCTTTTGAAAATTGAATTTAAATTGTTACATTAATAGTGTGTAGTATTTTATAAAAAAGTTGGTTTTGTGGACAAAATAAAATGGAAGAGGTGTGTAGAGATAAAAAATTTTGTCCACAAATTTGCAAGAAATGTAAAAGTAAGGGACAATATATGTAAATACAAAAGAAGAAAGTTGTAACTTATTGGTTTACAAGGGTATAAACAGAACGGCAATATAGTATACTACAAGTTTAATGACTATAGAGGTAGAAGGTGTTAAATTATATTTGCAGTTTAAAATCCTTGTACAAGAAAAGGAGGTTAAATATGAATGCACCATTAGTAAATGCAGTAGAGACAGGAAAAAACATAAAAAGATTAAGGGAAGAAAAAGGGATTACAGTAAAGGAACTTCAGAAAATCTTTGGCTTTGATACGCCACAGGCAATTTATCGATGGCAACGAGGAGAAATCCTTCCATGTTTGGATAATTTATTAGTATTGGCAAAAATTTTAGATGTGCAAGTAGAGAATCTTATTATTCAAAATCAAATCAAATAGGTGTGGTACATATGAAAAAAGAATATAAGTTAGTGGGAAAAGTTACAATCCCAAAGAAGAAACGTAAGGAAGTAAAAAGTATAATACAAAAAATTTTATATCTGGGTGGAATAAGAGAAAAAGAAACCATAGAAATTGATGGCCGGCAATGCATAACGGCAGGAATACCAAAGTGGAATGCACGTGAAGTTATTAGTTTTAACTATAATATGTTTACTAATACGAGCTATGAAGCAGGAAGGTTATATTTAAAAGCTGGATCGATAAAAAATCCATGTAATCATGATAAGGAATATGATTTTGTTGCGAATTTAATCCAAGTTGTATTAGAGAGTTATTCGACAACCCCGTGTTATTTGTGCTGTGATAATATACCGTGCTTCATTGTGGACTATGCACGGGTAATAAACGAAATGATTGGGAAACGGCTGTCTTTTCCAAACAGAAATAAAATGTGGAAGATGTATTACGCTTTACATATGAATGGTTGTGAAAATATAGCAACAAGAGAAATTTTAGAGATGGCAAGAACTACGGAGGTAGAAGAGTCTGCAGTTGAACATTTTCTTACAGTACTTTGCGTGGGAAGTTATGAACCTATTGTGCCAAGAAATTTTTGCAGAATAGATAAGAAAGAATTTGAGAACAGTTTTACACTTAATATTTTAGAAAATATTCGACAGTCTATGGAAGAATTGATAAATACAGAAGGAAAAGAAAAAGTTTTTGAATTCTTGAAAAATCTTCTAGGGAAAAAATATGCACAACGGAAACTATTTGCAGAGGAAGACAATTTATATGGAACAGTTGCAGCGGGATCTTTATATTTACTTCCAGCGATGCTTGGAAAGACCTATTCTTTAATTACAGGAGAAGAATTCTGGAAAACGTGGGAAAAATTGGATTTTGGAACAGGCTATGAAGATATAATCAGACCGAAAAATGATGTACTACCAATAAAGGGGACAGAAGAGGATATAGAATTCTACAGAGCATTGGGAAAGCAGAATGAAGATGAATTGATGCGATACAAAGGAGACAAAGAATTAATGCTTTCCGATAATATGCAAAATAGTATTGAGAGATGGAAGAGAGCGTATGGACAAGTTACAGAAAAAGAAATTAAGAAGTTGGAAATGGAAAAAGTATTGAAAAAGCTTTTGGAAGATTTTTTTGATATATGGGACTTTCGGGTATTGGATACAGCATTTGTTAGAGAATTCCTGAAACATAAAAATGATGACAGATATAAACGTGCAATGATAGTATTAATCGAATTAATAGACAAAGAAACAAAATACTTTCCAGAATTAACAAAAAGAGAAGCAAATATATGGTTGATAAGAGAAATTAGAGACGCAGATGAAATGATAGAGATAAACGCATATCTTGGAATGCTTCGAAATCATTTACGTCGGAAAGAAATCCTTTGTTTTTAAGGAGGTTACTTAAATGGGGACATATGTGTGGTATTCAGGGATGGCGGATTATCCGTTGGAGAAAAGAAAGAGAATAAAAGAAAATATTCTTAAGATGCTGGATGCAGGCGGTATGATGCAAATAGAATCAGTAAAAAATAACAATCATGAATTATATGTTTTATCTAAGCCGGAAAAAGATCAAAATAATAGAATATTGTGGAATTTTAACTACTTTGAAGATGATATGTGGGAAACTGCAAGTTTGGATTGCAAAGACTTACAGATTTATTCTAATAAAGTAGGAAATGAAGAATACAAAGATGTGATGATAGCATTGTATATGTTATCGGAGTTGGAAGATAATGATATCGGATTCACCATGTGCAATGGAGATATTGTGTCGGAAGAAAAATATATCGGATGGATTAATCAGATCCTTGGAACTAACTATAGTTTTAGGAAAAGATTTAATTTATGGGAAAATGTGGTGTGGTATATTGAGAATGAAAAATGTGAAGAGATGCATATAAGCATGAAGGAACTTTTTGAACTTATACCAAAAAATTTGCGATATGCGGCCGGAGGAACAGAATTAGCAGATCTTTTGTGGATAATTAATGGTACATCAAGTTTACTCCCAAAAAATGTAGAGAGTAATAGTTATGCGTATGATATTTGGCTATGTCAGAGGGCAATACAAGAAATTTTTATCAAAGATTTGGAAGATGAAGAAGAAAAAATATTAAGTTTGTTACAGATGCCGCGTAATCGGCGGAGATCAATTACGGATCCGGTTATGAAAAAGTTGGCAAAATTTACACTTTTTTTGCCTGCAAGAATTATACTGTTTTTATATACAGAATTTACAGGTGATAACTTTTGGGAAATATGGAGTGCTATAAAAAGCGGTGCGTATCATGACGAAAAAATGAAAAAATATGCAAGTAAAGAATTAGAACTTTACAGAAAAATTTTTATTGAAGGACCAATTGCTCCAGTTACAACATCGGATTTTTTAAGCCAAGATGAATACTTTACATTTTGGAAGACGCCCCCGGAACTAGGTGGAGAAGAAAATTATTATATATCAGATTGGGATCGTTTATATTGGTGGGGAAAAATAGAAGATGTAGAGATTACGGAAGAGATAGATATATGGTTAAACATGCTGGTGAAAGAATACGAAATGATATTGAACGGCAAAGAACAAGAGACAGAAAATGCATTTGTGGACCATATATTTAATACAATGGAATATTTAAATTCATTTTATGGAAGAATTTATTTGTTCAAGGAATTTTATAATGAACTTTTGAATAATTCACATGAAGTGAGATATCAGGCGATATTAGATCTGCTAGATAAATTTGGAGAAAAAAATAAAGAAATAGGACGTGTGTATCAAAAATATGGAAATAAAGAATGGTGTATGTTAAGTAAAAATTTAAAATGTAATAGAGGAAGAATGGAAATAAAGCGAATAATAAGTGTGATGGCAAATAAAGAATTAAGAAAAAAATATTTCGGATTTTAAGAGTACATAGGCGGATACGGAGAGTGTATTCGCCTTTTTCATACAAAAATATACAAGAAAAGTTGTCAATGATTAATGTTGGCGGTGGATGCGGTGAATTTGTGATTATAAATATGAACGAGATAAGGAGAAAATAAATGAAATATAGAAATTTTTCGGAAGAAATGCAAGAAAAAGATTTAAAAGAAGTATTGGAAATAATATATCCGGATACTATCTTTTGTGGATACAAAAGGATGGAAAGAGAAATAAAAATCTTTTTTAAATTACATGGAAAGATTAGGTCTTGTGTGTTGTTAGCAGATCAGGTCGTGGATATGCCAAATAGAATGGAACTAGATAATAATTTGCAATATGAATATCAGAAGTATATGGTCGCTAGAGGATATAGTGAATTATGGATAAATAATCATTATGTGAAGGAAAAGGAAGAATTTTTTTGATAGTAATTTTTCGGTTATTGTGTATAATAATAAAATATATAAGAATTTAAACGTTGGTGGATATTTATAAAAAAAGAATAAAAAATATAAAAAAAGAGTAAAAATGGCACTTTTAGTATCATTTTCAGTAAAAAAAGGAAATGAAGGGATAGGAGTTTGGTTACACTTTGGTTACAGCTTAAATGAAGAGGCCGCAACCTCCTTTCTATCAAGGGTTATTTTGATGCCGTACCGGTTCGATTCCGGTCTGCGGCATTAGGTTGAGGTGCCTCAAACCCTTATAATTATAGGGTTTGAGGCACTTTTTGTTTTACATAAAAAGTTGTACAAAGTTGTACAGGCAGTATTTACAGGGCTTAGGCCAGTATTCGGGCCATTTCTGTTGAGTCTCGTTCGGTAGTACGTTGTCCGATGTAGTGCTGGGTCATCGCAAGATTCGAATGTCCCAAGAGTGGCTGGATGTCAATTGCTTTTACACCAGCATCAAAAAGCATCGAGGCGTTGGTAAAGCGGATTTTATGGCTGGAAAGATATGTAATCCCCAGTTCACCGCAATATTTCTTTAAACGCCGGTTAAACGTATCTGTAGTAAGCGGCCGTCCCTCGTGCATGAATACAAGCTTTCCATTTGGATTAAGCTCTTTCATTTTTCTCAGAATATTAATTCCAGCTTCTGGAAGTTCTTCGGTACGTATACTGTAAAAGGGATTGCCTTTTGGATCCTTTAAGACACGATGAGGATGACTGAAAGTCATATCCTCTTGTAACGTACGTTCTTCTACCAATTGCTGCTTGATTGTGATAATATTTTCGTTCTCCGTATCCCAAGTTAATCCTTTGATTTCTCCGACTCGAAAAATTCCATAAAACGCGAATTGAATTGCAAGTGTGTAGGCATCTTGCTCTAAAGTCTTTAGATAAGACAGTAGCATAGCACGTTCTTCTACTGTGTAAGCTTTTTTTGAAGCATTTGGCAATTTGAACTTTAATGTGTTGCAAGGAAGATCGGTAATAGGACTAAATGTAATAATTTCATTTAGCACAGCATGACGAAAGATGCCATTTAGTACAGACTTACGGTTGTTAAAGTCCTTTCTGGTAATCTTTCCGTTTCCGGTCCAAATTTGAAATAATTTCATTACATGTACTGGTTTGATCTCTGCAATTTGCATTCTTGCTAATTCTGTATCTGCAATGAATCGGTTCCAAATTCCGATGTCCTCTTCAATCGTTTTCTGAGATACGATTTGGGTTTCTGCACGATGCTGCACCCACTGCTTGTAGATATCTTCTAATGTGTTATTGAAGTAGTAATCATAGAGTTTCTGCACCAGCTCTTTTTCTGATGGTGCAATAAATTGTGGATTATAAGATTTATATCGTCCGTCTTTGCAAGCATAGAACTCTTTGCGCTTTTTGTCTTTGAAATAAATTTCGCTGACTAGTTTTTTCTTTTTTGCATATGTCATGTCCGTGTATTGCGACATCTCTGCTGTGTTTAATGTAGCACTTTCGATTAATGATTGCAAGGCGATGATCGTGTTGTACAAATTCTGTTGTTCTGCCGTTAGTTCCGGGTTTTGGAATTTGTTTTGCACTTTTTAAAAGTTACAACTCCTTTCAATGATAGTTTCCCCTCATATATAGTAGTGACAGAAAGGTGAACGAGGTTTGGCGTATAATTATTGGTAAATACATATTGCGATAATAGTGAAAGAACAGTTATTGAAAGTTGTACGAAAAAAAATAAGGGAAAAGAAGGGATTGAAGAATTTTGTCCAGAAACAGGAGTTCTAAAAAGAATCTGACATTACTATAAAAGAGAAGATGATGGCTGTCTCAAAGAGATGGAATTTGTAAAAATGTAAAAGTTGCAAAACGTTTCTGTCATACTACTACATGTAGGAGATTTTTTACTGTACAAAAGAAATATGGAGAAAATATTGGATTGAAAAATTTTGTTCAGAAATAGGAGTTGTAGAAAGAATCTTACACTACTATAAAGGAGGAGATGATAATAGTGGAAAAGAGATAGAATTTATAAAATGCAAAAGTTACAAAACGTTTCTGACATACTAATATATGTAAAAGTGTTTTTAAAAGAGTTACCAAAAGAGAAAAATGATTACCCCTTAGAACTTAATACTGACATCCGGTGTTGCGAGCCACATTCCGGCATTTCTACCGCGGGAAAAATCGCACTAATATCCTAGTAAATGAGAAGTAATGGAGCACACAAATTCAGGGGACCCTCCTGCTAGGTAATGCTGACGGTGAACGCAACCGTTCTGTGACGAGCAGATAAATTGCCAGGCCTGGAATAGACATGAGGGTATTTTACCCTGGGTGAAGGAAGACCAGCTGTAAACAAATGGAAAGCTGATTACGAGGGCATGTAGAGTGAAGGAAGGTTACTGTGTGGACCTCCGTATTTTCCTTACTGTTGAACCCCTATTAGCTGCATACAAGATAACTATGTTTTTTTGTCTGCGGCTAGTAGGCGTTCCCTAGCTGGCCGAACGCCTTGGCTAAAGCGGAAGGACGCTGGAACGCTTTCGGCTGTGAGTCCATCTAAGGGATGCGGTTCTACAGAACGGCGATTCGGACAGCGGACGCAGCCGGGAACTTACGGAGAAGGCCACTACTTCCGTGGCCAACCCGCTACGGGTAACGAAAACTTATAAGTATATAGAAAGAAAAGAAAAAGAAAAGAAAGAAATAAGATATAGAGATACCTCTTATCTTCCCTTTAGATACAGAGAGATACACAAGGGAATACAGAGGATAGACATGAAGAGAATAGGGAATGAATTTAAGAGAAGATAATATATATTTTCCTGTACTTTGTGTATGTACAGCTAATGGGAATATTCTTATACTTTAGATAAATAAAAAATAGGAGGTACTATAATGGCAAAAAAGATATTAATCACTGGAGGAGCCGGATACATCGGTAGCCACACAGCACTGGAACTTTTAAATGAAGGATATGAAGTGGTTGTATATGACAATCTTTGCAATTCATCAAAAGAATCATTAAAACGGGTAGAAGAACTTACCGGAAAGCACATTACATTCTATGAAGGAGATGTAATGGACGAAGCTGCTTTAAAAGAAATGTTTGAAAAAGAAAACGTAGATGCAGTAATCCACTGTGCAGCGCTGAAAGCAGTCGGAGAATCGGTACAGAAGCCATTAGAGTACTACCGTAACAATATAACAGGAACCCTGACACTGATGGATGTGATGAAACAGACAGGTGTTAAGAATATTGTATTCAGTTCATCAGCAACTGTATACGGAAGTCCAGAAGAGATGCCAATCACAGAGGAGTGCCCGAAGGGACAGTGTACCAATCCTTACGGATGGACAAAATCTATGATGGAACAGATCATGACGGACGTACAGAAGGCGAATCCGGATATGAATGTTATCCTGCTTCGTTACTTTAACCCGGTTGGAGCACATGAAAGCGGCCGTATTGGAGAGGATCCAAAGGGAATTCCGAACAACCTGATGCCATATATTTCACAGGTGGCAGTCGGAAAGCTTGAGAGGCTTGGAGTATTTGGTGATGATTACGATACACCGGATGGAACCGGAGTCCGTGATTATATCCATGTTGTAGACCTTGCAAAGGGACATGTAAAAGCAATCAACTATATTTTCAGTAATCCGGGATTGGATGTGATTAATCTTGGAACGGGTGTCGGATATTCTGTACTTGATATGGTAAAAGCATTCAGCAAGGCTTGCGGAAAAGAGATTCCTTATGAAATCAAACCAAGAAGAGCCGGAGATATTGCGATGTGTTATGCAGATCCTGCAAAGGCAGCAAGAGTTCTGGGATGGAAGGCTGAAAAAGGACTGGATGAGATGTGTGCAGACTCATGGAGATGGCAGTCTCAGAATCCGAATGGATACGAAAAATAATAAAGATATTATTATCGTAAAAGAATTTAAGAAATGAAAAAGTCATACGAATTCAGAAAAACAGGAGAAATGGTGGATTACATCGTTTCTCCTATTTTTCTGAATATAACATACAATATTCGATAAATGATTTCATGTTTTTTGTCAAGTGTTTGTTTCGATGCAAAATAAGATTTAGGTTCCTTTTTAGAGGTTTTGGAAAAGATAGATATGAAACACGGTGTTCCAGGATATCTTTTTTAATCATCATTTCAGGAAGAACAGAAACACCAAGCCCCATTGCAACACCTTGTACAATCGCTTGAGTACTGGAACTTTCCCATAATGGATGGATGTGTATGTCTTTTAAAGAAAAATATGCATCCAAAATTTCACGACCAGCACTTCCCTTCTCTCTCATGAGAAACGGGTGTAGGGCTAGTTCTTCTAAAGTAATAGACGTTTTGGAAGCTAGGGAAGAGTCTGGTGGAACGATTGCACAAAGTTTGTCTTCCATAAAAGGTCGCAAAATGATATCTGGATGTTCGGACTGATTTTCAATTAGACCAATGTCAATTTTATTATCGAGGATATGTTGTTCGATGGCTGAAGACTTATTAACAATGACTTCAAGGCGAAGATCAGGATTATGTTTTTGATATTTTTTGATCAGTTCAGGAAGAATATGAGTACCAATTGTGATGCTTGCCCCAATACGTAGAGTCCCGATATTGTCCCAGTTTTTTATATGTTGCTCCATTTCGTTAAATAGTGAGACGATATGAATGGCATAACCATAAAGATGTTTAGCAGCTTCAGTGGGAGTAATTCCACGACCAATCCGGTCGAATAACTGAACTCCATAGTATTCTCCTAATTCTTTGATTGCAAGACTAACAGAGGGTTGAGCAATGTGAAGTGTATTTGCAGCTTTGGTTATGCTCTTATGTTCATAAACTGAAACAAAAATATGAAGATGTCGTAATGTCATAATTTTCCTCCTTAAAAATATATAATAAAATCATTATATTTTGTATATAATAATAGTATTTTACATAAGTGTCAAGCAAGAATATACTAAAAAGCGATGAAAGGAAAGGGAAAGAAGATGGAGAAAAAAAATAAGAAGAAGATGCTGTGGAAGATATTTATTTCAACATTATATCTGAGTGCTTTTACTTTTGGTGGTGGTTATGTAATTGTTACGTTGATGAAAAAGAAGTTTGTGGATGACTATCATTGGATTGAGGAAAATGAAATGCTTGATTTAGTGGCAATTGCACAGTCATCACCTGGAGCAATTGCGGTAAATGGAGCAATAGTAGTGGGGTACAAATTAGCAGGAATATTAGGAACTATAGTTGCAATTATCGGGACAGTGATTCCACCATTTCTAATTATTTCCATAATATCGTTTTGTTATAATGCATTTCGTAGTAACTACTTTGTAAGTCAGATGCTAGAAGGAATGCAGGCAGGAGTTGGTGCTGTGATTGCTTCTGTTAGTTATGAAATGGGAGCTGGAATAATTTCGAAAAAAGATGTGGTATCTGTATTGATTATGATAGGTGCATTTATAGCAGCTTGTATTTTTAATATTAATGTAATTTTCATTGTGATTATATCTGGAATAATTGGAATTATTCGGACATGCGTTATCGGGAAGGAGAGGATGTAAATGATTTATTGGGAATTATTCCTAAGCTTTTTGCAAGTTGGTTTATTTAGTTTTGGAGGAGGATATGCGGCAATGCCGTTGATTAGAGGGCAGGTTGTAACGGTGCATCATTGGCTTAGTATGTCAGAATTTACAGATTTGATAACAATTTCCCAGATGACACCAGGACCGATTGCCGTGAATTCGGCAACATTTGTTGGAACAAAGATTGCTGGAACTCTAGGAGCGTTAGTTGCAACATTTGGATGTATTTTACCATCGTGCATTATTGTTACAGTAATTGCTAGACTGTATTTGAAATATCGGAATATGGCTGCTTTGCAAGGAATATTGAATTCTCTAAGACCAGCAGTGGTGGCGATGATTGCAGCGGCTGGCATATCAATTCTGATTACAGCTTTTTGGGGGAATACAGGAATGATATCGCTGGTTGGAACAAAATGGACTCTTGTTGTAATTTTTATGATATGTGTTGTATTATTACAGAAGGTAAAAATGAATCCAATCGGGGTTATGGCTTTGGCAGGCATTATGAAGGTTGGAATATCATTTATTGGAGGATAGGATGAAAAATATAAGCGTACTAATTAAACCGGCATCAGGTGCATGTAATATGACATGTGATTATTGCTTTTATTGTGATGAAGCTGCAAAAAGAGAACAAAAATTTTATGGAATGATGAGCGAAGAAACATTGAAGAATATGATTAGGAGAACAATGCTTCATTCGGAAGGAAGTGTAAGTTATACCTGGCAAGGTGGAGAACCAACACTTCGCGGACTAGATTTTTTTCGTAAGGCGCTTTATTTGCAAAAAAAATACAATCGAAATCACTTGCAGGTTATTAATGCATTTCAGACAAATGGTTATGGTATAACTGATGATTGGTGCATGTTTTTTAAAGAAAACAAGTTCCTTGTTGGTGTATCTGTAGATGGCCTTCCAGAAATACATGATTCGATACGGCATAATAAAATTGGAGATGGAACATTTGAACAGATTAATAAAAATATAAAATTGCTAGATAAATATAACGTAGAATATAATATTTTGACTGTAGTAACTCCAAAAGTTGCTAAGAATATAAAATCCATTTATGCATTTTATAAACAACGAGGGTGGCATTACCAACAATATATTGCTTGTCTGGATCCATATGGTGAAGAACACGGGAAAATGTCTTACTCTATCCTGCCAGAACAATATGGAAAATTTTTAGTAGAATTATTTAAATTATGGTATAAAGATTTGCAAGAAGGATGTCATCCATATATAAGACAATTTGAAAATTATGTGGGATTAGCAGCGGGATATATGGCTGAATCTTGTGAACAGCGGGGAAAATGTGGAGTTCAATATGTGGTAGAAGCAGACGGAAGTGTATATCCTTGCGATTTTTTTGTGATGGATAAATTTTATCTTGGAAATTTAAATACAGATATTATATCGAAAATAGATGAGAAGCGTAAGGAAGTGGGATTTATAGAATGCTCAGAAAGAGTGAATCAAAAATGTAAAAATTGTACATATTACAGATTGTGCAGGGGAGGGTGTATGCGAAACCGAGAACTAGGAGATAAGGAATATTTGAATTATTTTTGTGAAGGCTATCAAATCTTTTTTGAACATTGTTATGAAGAGATTCTGAAACTAGGTGATAGAGTAAATTATAGATAAAATGGGCAACGTTTAATTAATTAAAAAGGTGGAGTGAAGTTTATTCATCCCACCAGTTTGGTGTATTTATTGTGAGTAAAGACTGCTGGAATTCCTTTGGAGGGATTCCGGTAGTCTTTTTGAATACTCGGCTAAAGTATAAAGGATCATTAAATCCGGTCATTTGTGCAATGTTAGACAAACTCATGGAATTAGTAGCAATTAACTCTTTGGCTTTTTCGATACGAAGCTCTGTTAAATACTTCATGGGAGAACTCCCGATTCTTTTTTTAAATAGGTGCGAGAAATATCCTACACTTAATTTACAGTATTCAGCCATGGATTCGACATTCCAATCATCCATATACGTCTGATTTAGTTGAATTACAAGACGGTTTATAGAAAAATCATTTCCAAATGGGGAAAGAATCTGTTGATGGGATCGTGCAATTGTGGCAAGAATCTGCCAAAAATTGCTTAATACCATATCTTCAAAAAAAGGTTTTTTTAATTGTAATTCAATGATAACCTCTTGGAAAAAAGTTTTCAGTAAACTATGTTCGCCGATGTAACAATTATGTAGATTGTATTTTTGGATTATTTTTTCACAATTGTAACCAGTAAAGTGAATCCAATAGATTTCAGGATGCTCCTTAAAAAAATAAGAATAGGTTTGTGCTTCCTTTGGGCGAAACAGAAGGACATTTCCGGCACTGAGAGATTTCCACTTTCCATGAATGTAATAGTGTCCGGCACCCTTATAAATATAAATTAGTTGATAGTCTACTCGTCCTGCTGCTCGATTTTGTTTATAGTCCTTTGTTTTGAAAATCTGCATACCACAACAGTTTACAGTGAGTGCTGTAGAAAGATCTTCAAATCCAGTGGCTCTTCGTTCGTTTCTAAGATGTCCTGATACATTTATCATAAAAATCTCCATTCTGCCAGCTAGAGGCGACAAAAAAACAATACAGTATGCCTTATCTATCATCATAATCAAATGTTGTTTAAAGAGCAAGCATTAGAAAAAAAATGATTGAGAAAAGCAGAATTATCCATGTTAAACGCATAATTTGACATAGAAATGGCGAAAATATAGGAATATACTAGGTCAAGCAGATGAGCAAAAGCAGAATTAAGTATATTACGAAAATCAAGGAGGATAGAATATGAGAAAGCAAGTAATATTTCTGATGACTGATACAACCAGAAAAGACATGGTTGGATGTTATGGATATCCTAAAATGAAAACTCCAAATTTGGATCGCCTAGCAGAAGAAGGAATCCGATATGAAAATGCATATACATGTCAGCCAGTGTGTGGTCCGGCAAGAAGTGCAATCTTTACTGGTACATTCCCGCATACCAATGGAATGGTAACGAATAGCATTGCATTGGGTGATAATGTAAAAACAATAGGACAGAGGTTATATGATCATGGAATCCAATGTGGTTATATAGGAAAATGGCACTTGGATGGATCTGATTATTTTGGAAATGGGCGTTGTCCAGAAGGTTGGGACCCAGAATACTGGTATGACATGAAAACTTATTTAAACGAATTAACTGACGAAGAAAAAGTAAAATCCAGAAACCCTAAAGAATGTTATAAGGATGACTTTTCGGAAGAGTTTACATACGCACATCGTTGTTCTAATCGAGCAATCAAATATTTAGAAAAGCATCAAAATAATGATTTTTTCTTAAGTGTATCTTATGACGAACCGCATGGACCATCACTTTGCCCGAAACCTTATAATCATATGTATGATGGATTTAAATTTGATAGTTGTCCTAATTTTCAGGATGATCTTTCTAAAAAACCATTTATGCAAAGACTTTGGTCTGGTAAGAATTTACATGCAACAGAAGATGAAATTAATCGACCGACAGATGGATTATCACTGTTTTTAGGATGCAATTCATATGTAGATTATGAAATCGGAAGAGTATTGGATAAAATACGGGAAGTTGCACCAGATGCACTTGTAATTTTTACATCAGACCATGGAGATATGCTTGGGGCACATCGATTGTTTTCTAAAAATGCTGCAGCGTACAAAGAGGTTGCAAATATTCCGTTGATTATCAAAGGTGGAGCCAAGGGGTATGTAGAAGAAGCAATGGCATCTCATATAGACATTGCACCGACGATATTGGACTATTTTGATATTCCAATTCCTAAACTTATGGAAGGAAAGAGTATGCTTTCACAGATTGAGAATCCAGAAAAAGAAATTAACGATGTGATCTTTACGGAGTTCACAAGATATGAAATTGATCACGATGGATTTGGTGGATTACAGATTATGAGGGCTGCTATATCCAAACGGTATAAACTGGTAATTCATTTGTTGGATTCAGACGAATTTTATGATATGGAGAAAGATCCATATGAGATAAATAATTTAATTGATGATGAAAATTATGTGGAGGAGCGCAATGCGTTGCATGATAAATTAATTCAACATATGAATGATACAAGAGATTTATATCGAGGATATCAGTGGAGAATGCGTCCATGGAGAAAAGACTTCGTTCCAAATTGGGAAAATGAAGGATATACAAGGCAAAGAGAAAATGAAGAGTATGAACCGAGACAGTTGGATTATGATACGGGACTTCCGATGAAAGAGGCCGTAAGAAAAAAATGCTAAATGAAGACAAGGAGAGAGGACAATGGAAGAAAAGAAATATTTAAAATGGTATAATAAAGTAGGATATGGATCAGGAGATATAGCTGGTAATGTGGTATTTGCATTCTTATCTTCGTTCATTATGATTTACTTGACAAATACTGTAGGACTGAATGCAGGTGTAATTGGTTCATTGATTGCAGCATCGAAGGTATTGGATGGTATATCGGATGTCGTTTTTGGATCAATGATTGACCGTACTCATACAAAGATGGGAAAAGCAAGACCGTGGATGCTCGGGGCATATTTTGGATGTGCAATAACATTGATTGCAGCATTTTCTGTACCAACAACAATGGGAAAGACATCTCAGTATGTGTGGTTTTTTATTACATATTTGTTGCTAAATGCGGGATTTTATACAGCAAATAATATCGCCTATTCTACATTAACGGCTTTAATTACAAAAAATGTCAAAGAAAGAGTACAAATGGGATCAATTCGATTCATGTTTGCATTTGGAACAAGCTTTATTATTCAGACTATTACTGTTGGATTGGTTCAGAAACTTGGTGGCGGAGCAGAAGGATGGAGAACAATTGCAATTATTTATGCAATTATAGGTTTAATTTCAAATACATTGACTGTATTTTCAGTTAAAGAATTGTCAGAAGAAGAACTTCGAAATGGAGAAGAAAAAGTAGAAGAAAAATACAGCTTGATTGAATCAATTAAAATGTTGGTACATAATAAATATTACATTGTGATTCTTGTGGTTGACATTCTCAGACAAACTTATTCGGCGATTATAAACTGTGGAATTTATTATATGACATATGTGCTTGGTAAAGCAGAATTACTAGGAACATTTTCGGGTGCGATTAACTTGGCTCTTATTGTAGGACTTGCATTTTTACCAATGCTGGTAGCAAAATACAAAGGATATTATAAGTTGAATTTTTCTGGATATTTAATTGCGGCAGCAGGAAGAGGAATTGTAATTATTGCAGGATATATGGGAAATGTTCCATTGATGTTAGCTGGTACAGCAATTGGTGCGATTGGTATGGCGCCATGGCAGGGTAACTTAAACGCTTTGGTTGCAGAATGTTCAGAACATACATTTTTACAATATGGAAAGAGAATTGATGGAACAATGTATTCTTGTACATCCATGGGGTTAAAAATTGGTAGTGGACTTGGTACAGCAATTGTTGGATGGTTACTTAATTTTGGCGGATTTAATGGTCAATTGAAGGTTCAGTCACAGTCTTGTATTAATATGCTTCATTTCATGTATTTATGGCTTCCGATGATTATTAATATATTGGTAGCATTATTATTGACACAATTAAATGTTGAAAAAGCAAATGAAAAATTAAGAATTCAAAAAGAAATTGGAATAACGAAATAAACATATGGCGGTTCTGGGAAAAGGGCCGCCATATGTAAATAGACAGTGTTATTTTATGCATATTTTCGAACATCTGCTGTATATGAATTTAATAATTGAAAACGTATAATAGCAGTAAAAATAAAGAAAATTCAGAGGAGGGCATACGAATGATCGTACCTAACTATTACGAAAACCTTCAGGTGCTTCATGAAAATACAATGCCATATCGTGCATATTATATTCCGGCATCAAAACCAATGGGCACACTTGTTCATGACAGAGAAAAGTCGGATCGCTTCCAGTTGCTGAATGGAGATTGGAAATTTAAATATTATAAAAGTATTTATGACTTACAGGAGGAGTTCTATCGGGAGGAGACATTGACGGAAACCTATGATGAAATCCCGGTACCTGGAATTTGGCAGAATTATGGTTATGACAGCCACCAGTATACGAATGTACGTTATCCGATTCCGTTAGATCCGCCATATGTACCACAGGAAAATCCGTGTGGAACATATATACATGAATTTGATTATAGCAAAGAGGAAAAAGCTCCGAAAGCGTATATGAATTTTGAGGGCGTGGATTCCTGCTTTTATGTATGGATGAATGGACAGTATGTAGGCTACAGCCAGGTGTCTCATGCAACTGCAGAATTTGATGTTACAGAGTTTATGAGAGATGGAAAAAACCGTCTGGCAGTATTGGTATTAAAATGGTGTGACGGAACATATCTGGAAGATCAGGACAAATTCCGAATGACAGGAATCTTCAGAGATGTGTACATCTTAAAACGCCCGGAAAATATATTATATGATTATTTTACAACAACTAAAATAAATGGAACTGATGCGGAGATAGAGATCCGTGCAAACTTTGTAGGAGAAGGAAATATTGCAGAAAATATGAAGATTCTTCTCAAGAATGAAGATGGTACATCCGTAAGTGAAGGTCATTTCGAACGAGTGGCGGAAGAAAACGGATATACACATAAAGCTACATTTATAATTAAGAATCCAACTCTTTGGAATCCGGAGCAGCCTTATCTGTATCAGCTTATCTTGTTCTCTGATGCAGAGACGATTGCAGACCGGGTCGGAATCCGTGAGATTTCAAGAGACGGAAGTATTATTTACATGAATGGTGAGAAGATCAAGTTCAAGGGTGTGAATCGGCATGACAGTGATCCGGTGACAGGTTCTGTCATTGGTATTAATCAGGTTAAAAGAGATTTGATTATGATGAAACAGCATAACTTTAATGCAGTGCGCAGCAGCCATTATCCAAATTCTCCATACTTTTATCAGCTCTGCGACGAGTACGGTTTCTTTGTAATCGATGAAGCAGACAATGAAAGTCATGGAACGCAGACGCAGTATTTACAAAATTCAGAATGGGATAATGTCGTTGAGCAGTGGAATAAACGAATTGCGAATAACCCGGATTTCATACCGGCAACGATGGATCGTACTAAGCTGTGTGTATACCGTGAAAAGAACCGCCCATGTATTGTTATCTGGTCTATGGGAAATGAATGTGCTTACGGATGTACCTTTGAAGAAGCGTTAGAATGGACGAAGAAATTCGATCCGACACGACTCACGACATATGAGAGCGCCTTTTATAGAAGTACAGACAGAACTTATGATTATACAAATATTGATATCGTAGGAAGAATGTACCCTGCGTTTGATGAAATTGATGAATATATGAAAGAACAGCCGGATAAACCACTTCTGCTGGTAGAATACTGCCACGCTATGGGAAATGGACCGGGAGACTTAGAGGACTATTTTGAACTGATTCAGAAATACGATTCTTTATGCGGTGGCTTTGTGTGGGAATGGTGTGATCACGCTATTGATAAAGGTACTGCAGAAAACGGGAAGCGGATCTACTACTATGGAGGTGATCATGGAGAAGAAATCCATGATGGAAACTTCTGCATGGATGGTCTGGTATATCCGGACAGAACACCACATACGGGATTGAAAGAATACAAGAATATTTATCGACCGGCAAGAGTAACTTCGATTGATCAACAAGCGGGAGAAATTACATTACATAATTATATGAATTATGTGGATTTAAAAGATTACCTTTATGTTGATTATGAATTAAGCAGAGATGGTGAGACACTTATGACAGGTAGCACCGAAATAGAAAAGAGTATTCCGGCAGGTGAAGAAGGTACAATAAAAATCCCTCTGTATGTTCCTGAAAGCGGCAAGTGTTATTTGAAAGTAAAATATTACCTGAAAAAAGCAACGCAGCAAATGTATGATGGGGAAGAACTTGGGTTCGATGAAATTTTGTTAGAAAATACGGATTCACGTAATCAGAAAGTGAAAAAGCTGTTAGAGGATTGCAAGGAAAACCAGAAAGTATTAACGTCATTGGAAGTTACAGAGACGGACAGCTATCTTACGATTGGTATTGGTTCTCCAAAGTGTCTGTATATCTTTAATAAGCAAAGTGGAGTATTTGAAAGCCTGCAAAAAGAAGACAAAGAATTATTGGAGCGTCCGATGGAATTTAATATTTGGAGAGCTCCGACGGACAATGATCGTAAGATTAAAGAAGAATGGTATAATGCGCATTATAATCAGAGCTATTCCAGAGCTTACGAGACAACTTATGAAGAAATAGAACATAAAGTAATCATTCATTGTGTCTCTGCAATAGTAGCGCCAACGGTACAGAGAATTTTGAATATAAAATCGGACTGGGAAATTACTTGCGATGGAACAATCAAAGTAAATATGCAGGTAGAGAAGGACATGGAATTTCCAATGCTTCCAAGGTTCGGTATTCGCCTCTTCATGAACAGAAACTTTGACGATGTAGAATACTTTGGAATTGGACCGGATGAAAGTTATATTGATAAATGCAGGGCCGGAAGTCATGGTACTTACACTGCAAAAGTAGATGATCTTCATGAAGATTATTTACGTCCTCAGGAAAATGGAAGCCATACAGACTGTGATTATCTGGAAATTAAGAATAAAAATACAGTGTTTACAGCCATAGGTAATCAGCCATTTTCGTTTAATGTATCTTCTTATACACAGGAAGAACTGACGAAGAAAAAACACAGTTATGAACTGGAACCATCAGGATATACGGTTGTATGTCTAGATTATGCACAGAGTGGAATCGGATCTAATAGCTGTGGTCCAGTACTTTCGGAGAAATATCAGTTGAATCAGAATCATTTTGAATTTGACATGACATTAATTTGGAAATAATGAAATAGAGAAAAGAAAAATGCTATTGTCATCGGTTTACAGATGACAATAGCATTTGTAATAATCAGCATAAAAACAAATTACATTATTGAAATAATTTTTTAATCCTTTTAAAAGTTTCATTTGAAGTCCTCCTTTATTTTTTTATTTATCCTTGTTACAAGTGTATTGTAATATAGAAAAAGAAGAGATGCGTGTCAAAAGAATAGAAAAAGTAGACAAAAATTGCAGGAGAAATAAAATGTTCCCAGTATACGAGCAGAAAAAAGAAAATGTACATATATTACAAAAAACATCCAGACATGCACCGCCACATCTGCATAATTCGGTTGAATTCATATATGTGATAAGTGGAAGTATGGAAATTGGTATGGGACAAGAACTGTTCCATATGGACGAAGGTGATTTCGCTGTGATTTTCCCGGATGTAATTCATCATTATCAAGTGTTTGAAAAAGGAAAAAATAAATCTATCTATGTGTGGGCACTTCCAGTGATAACGAGCAATTATATGGACACGTTGCAAAATCTCTGCCCAGTAGATCCTGTTATAAAAAAGGCTGACTTACATCCAGATATAAAATATGTATTGCAGGCATTACTGCAACAAAAAAATATATCGAAAGAAAAGAAGGAAGAAATTCAGAATACTTCAGAAAATGTGTTGGAAGAACGATCAGTAGAACAAGCGTATATACAAATCTTACTGGCCAGGAGTCTTGGAAAAATGAAACTCATGGATAAAAAGAGTGTAGAAAGTAATGACATTGTTTATCAGGCGGTATCTTATATAGCAAAACATTTTAGAGAAGATTTATCGTTGGAAAAGATTTCGAAAGAATTGGGTGTGAATAAATTTACACTATCAAGAGTATTTTCAGGAATATTCCATAAAAATTTCAAGCAATATATAAATGAACATAGATTGAATTATGCAAGTGCAATGTTGGAATGTTCTAATGAAGATATTACAAGCATCTATCTGGATGCTGGATTTGAGAGTCAAAGAACGTTTAATAGAGTGTTTAAAGATAGGTTTAGGATGACACCGCGAGAGTATCGAAAGAGATTTAGAGAATAGAGGAAAAAGATGGAATCGTTTTCTGTTTAGAAATAAAAAGGATATATAATAAACATTAGAAAATGGATTTAATATGTGATGAAGAGGGGGATTATTTTGGAAGATTATGTTGAAAAAAGTAATAAGGGAAAAAGATAAGGAGAAATTAGATATGAATGTTTTTAAAGAGTTGGGAAAAGATTTAAATTATAAAGATATTTTACAAGTTGATGGAGCGTTTTCAGCGTGTCACATTAATTACGGAAAATCGCTTAAATTTAACGGTGCGGATAGTAAGAATATGGCTCAAAATTCAAGAAAGAATAGTTTAACAGAAAATGGACATATTGATGATCTTGAAGCTGTTCAATATGATTTTAATGGAACAGAAAAGGATTTTAAAAAGCAAGATATAATATTATTATGGGAAAAATATTGGTTAGAATATATAAATGCATTTAATAAACTTGTAGCGGAGTTGCCAGATTCAATAGTAACTGTTTATGTAGGACGACATGCTATCGAGCTAGGCTTTAAATATTTGATGACTAAAAAAAATATAAAAATAGAAAAAGGCCATGATTTGAAAGAATTATATAAAAAACTGGACGCTGTAGAAAAAATCGATGAGGATTATATGGAATATGTGGATACTTTCTGTGAAAAATATTGTAAATATATTGAAGGAGGCAATCCAGAATATTTCAGATATCCAGAGTATAAATCTAGTCAATATTTTGCGGGTAATTGTCTGGATGCTAAATGGTTATCTTACAATTTTGCACTGATATTATTAAAATTATTACATTTGGCCGATTTAGAGAAAAAGTGAAGTTATTGAACCACTGAAGACCAGAATTTTGAAAAGAGAAAAATAAATAAAAAAATTTCGACAAAAGACGACGCTTTTTTCAAACCTATGTGTATTTATATATAGAGGGACAAAAAAGTATTGATACAGGTAGGAGTGAACGTAAATGGAAAATATGTTCGCTCCTACTTTGTATGTTTATGTTTTACGGAATGCAGTAGGATGTTTGGCTAATTGCCAGTTTTAATCAGTATAAAAAGAATCTTTATCTTACAGAATTTTTTTAAGAGTCATAATGTTTTGGCAAGGGTAATCACAATATTAATCCATCAAATAAAAATGTAATTCTTAATCATGTGTTTTACTTGAAACACTTGATATAGGGAACTATAATTAGAACATTAATGCATAAAAATGGTGGGAAAAATAAGATGGATAGACAAGATGTATTTAGAATCGTATATGAAGAATATGGAACAAAACCAGAATATCCAAATGATGAATGGAATGCGGTATTACGGCGAAAAGATAATGGAAAATGTTATGGAATTATTCGAGAAATGGAATGTAGGAAATTAGGAATACAAGCAGACGGAATTATAGATATTTTAGAAGTCAGGGTAAATGAAGCGAATAGCCGTTTGATGTTGCAGAATTATGGGTATTATAAGACGAGGTTTGAGAATGACAAAAAGTGGATAGGTATTATGTTAGGAATCCCGGAAACGGATGGAAGTATAAAAAAATTATTGAAAAAGAGTTATAATTTAACAAAATATAATGAATAATTTTCAAATATAATAGCTGAGCAGAAAGATCAAAATAATGTATATGAAATAATCATTATTTTGGAGAGAGAATAATACAGAATAGCATGGGAGATAGAATAAGAAAAATATGTCGTGAAAAAGGCTTGTCTTAATCAGAATTGGGAAAGCTATTAGAATTGAATGCGGACAGAGTTCAGAAATATGAGAATGATGAGAATGGGGCACGGAAACCAAAAGCAGAAATGGTGAAAAAATTGCTGATGTCCTTAGGGTAAGCCGCATGTCTACAACAGATCCAGATACAATGAGCTGCCTTGGTACAATGTACGCATTGTTTGAAATAGAGAAAATATTTGGAATGCAAATAGAAGAAAAAATAAAGGAGTATCATTAACTATTGAGAAGAGGAACGAATAGAAAAAATATAATGAATTATAGAAAAAAGGAACAGAAAATTGAAAAATCTGTTCCTTTTTGCTATTAAAAATTTTATGAAGTAAAAGGGGTAATGTTTTTATAAAATTCTAAAACTTCAGGAGCGGCCAGTACGGGTACTGTGTTAAAATCTCCAAGAATTTGTAAATTTTTTGCAGAAGTTACTCGAGATAAGGCTACATAAAGTTGCCCGTAAGAAAAAATTTCAGGGTAGTGGCTGCTACCAAGAGAAAGGATGACTTTATCAAGAGTGGTGCCCTGACTTTTGTGTATTGTAATCGCGTATCCTAACTGTAAGGGGAGTTGGCTAAATGTACCGACTGTTTTTTGGGTAGTGTAAATTATTCTGTGTAAACCTCTCAGATTGATGATAAAATCGTAGGTTTATAGAATACTAAAATATAATGTGATGGGCTGAATGGCATCTCTTGCTGTTCAGCCCGTTGTCTATTTAGTA